>Ga0129306_1001171_pt1 | contig 32268 bp, 32 predicted proteins | sample P827metagenome_FD_94438 | JGI IMG/M metagenome (GOLD analysis project Ga0129306, IMG submission 94438) | Capybara group fecal microbial communities from Wisconsin, USA - P827 metagenome | ecosystem: Host-associated > Mammals > Digestive system > Large intestine > Fecal | place: USA: Wisconsin...
AAAACAAACGGTCGATTAAATTCCGCACACATTTGTTTTGGTTCATGTTTGCTTTGATATTGATTGTAGGCAGATTTTTACTGCTTTGTTCTCTCTATATGTTACAAACTCCGGCAGGCCAATCCCTTGTTCCTGATTGGAATAGGTTCATTTGGCATACACTCTATGCAGAATCGGGTTTTTGCATGGCTCTTGCCTTTTTCTTTTTTGTCTTTACGCTATGGATTCCTCAAAGAAAAATGAGGTGGATTAAGATTGTTTCCGCTATTTGCGCATCATTGTATCTTTTTTTGAGCGGTGTTGATGACGAATTGCAAAGATGGATGAGTCAAAAACTTTCACTTTCTTTTATTAAAACATACACCTTTGCATTCACTGATAGCGGCCTTGTCGGTAAAATTGCCTTAGGTGGTCTTGACCACTTTCTTCTCACCCTTGGAATTGTCGTTTCTACAATAGCACTTATTTCTTTCTTTTTGTATAAAGTAGATTTATCGCAAATTAGACATAGGCCTATTCAAAAAAGCACTTGGATGTCTCTAGGCTTCATTTTTGTTTTGGCCATCCTTGGTTGCACATCCCACCTTTGGTATCACTACTCTCCTCGTCGATGGGATCGTATTCGCCCTGTAGTTTATTCCCTTGTAATCGATTTATTTGAGTCGGTCGATTTAAAGGAAAAACCAAAGGATTTTCATGAAGGCGTTGCCATCTTGGGAGGTGACCCCGATAAAGACTATCCCTTTTGGCACGAAAAAAAAGACGAACAAAAATCTTTAGACTTATTCAAGCAAAAGCCCTTAAGCGATAAACCCAACATAATCTTGTTCACCATCGAAAGCCTAAGGGGATGGACTAGTGACATGCGGGTGGAAAGCAATTGCAAACGTTTCCCAAACTTATGCAGATTGTCCCAAAAGAGCTTGTATTTTCCGAATACTTATAGCATAGGAAATCCGTCTGTGGAGGGACTTTTAGGCATAATGACGGGTGTCATGAGTTTGCCATCCAATACCCTTTTAAGAGATTTTCCAAATACCAGATTAAAATCCTTTTCTGAAATACTTTCCGAGGCTGGGTATTATACGGAGGTTCTCTTGGGTGCGGACCCACGTTTTGATAATGAAGAACCTTGGTATAGAAAGTGGTTCGATTATTACGAATTCGACCCGAAAAATGCTGACGACGTTTCTTCTGCATTGAGATTCGTGGAAAGGTATCATCAGCGCCCCAAAGACAGGCCCGTATTCTTCCATTGGATGAGTTTAAGCATGCACACTCCCTACATTTTGCCAAGCAAGATGGGAGAAACGCCAAAAGATCCTGGACAAGCCTATCTCAGAGCCACAGCCTATATGGATAGCGCCCTCGGAATAATTCTGGATTCTTTAGAAAATGAAATCCTTTCACAGAAGACTCTGCTCATTTTAACCGGAGACCATTCCTCGCCCAACGGTAAACAGCAACAGGATGCAGCCCGCATAGGCCTTGGAAGCGAAGGTTATTCGTGGATTAGCCTTATGTTTTGCGGACCTGGAATCATTCCCAGGATTGATTCTAGAATTGTTTCACAGCAAAATATTGCACCAAGCATATTGGGATATCTTGGCTTAGATGTGTCGAACCATTTTATGGGAATCAATCTCTTTGCAGGTAGTCTAGATTCAATAGAATTGCCTCAAATTTATTCCTTCAAATATGGTAGTATGGCCATGCGAAAAGATTCTTTGGCGTATTACATACACCCTGTAAATGGAACGGAGCCTGCAATTGTCCAAAAGATACTTTTATCTCCTACTTGGAACACCGATGATCCTTCGGAGGGTTTTACAACGGGAGAGATTGTCGAAACGCCTATTGAAAAGCGAAAAGAAATCGCAAGAAAAATGAGAGCGGCAGCCAATGCTTGGAATTATATTGTTTACAGCAATAGAATTATGCCGCCAGAAAAATAATCTTTGGAGAACAGAATATGATAGAACATTTTTCTAAATGGTACATATCCTTAATTTGCAGCCACCAGTACAAGGCCCTGGCTTTTTACCTGCTTTTAGCTGTGCTCTTTGCGGTTCCTATTCTCTTTAAGCCTGGTCTCAAGCTGGACGCCGATCTTTCGCATTTGTTGCCCGAAGGCACGCCCAGCGTGAAGGCTCTTGAGGAATCTTACCAACGTTTCGGTTCAACAGACCAATTCATGATCGCTATTCAAAGCGATGATGTTTATCTAGTTGCGGCCTTGCAGGATTCAATTCGTGAATACATTCACAAAAATTGGCAGGGAGATTTTGTTTCAACCCAAATTGACAATGAAAACCAGTTCTTCAAGGACAATGCTCTACTCTACTTGCCTGTTAAGCACCTAGAAAACATCCGCGACAATTTGGAAGATCTTCAACTTGAAATTGGCCGCAAGAACGGCCCGTTCGTGGTTGACTTGCTGGGATTTGCCGATTCGTCTGCCACGGATTCCGCTGGTGAGTCGTCTGCTCCTGCGAAAAAAGAACGTGTGTGGTTTGACGCAAATATACCGCAAGATCTCGGACTCCCCGACGAAGCGGCCGGAGCATTCGATTCATTCTTTAAAGGTAAAGGCGAAAACGTTTCGATTGATGGCGAGGAATGGCACAAAAAGAAACCCGTCCCTGTTGCCCTGAGAAACCGTTTTATCGGGTGTCCACCTCCCGATAGCACCGGAAAAATTCTATTCAACGGAGTGGTAAATGCGAAACTGATCAAACCTTCTACCGATTACGAATTCGTAACCCATATTCTTGCGCGCACGGATTCCCTACTCGATTATTTTAGGGCAAAAACTTATCCCGTACCGACCCGCTTTTCTGTCGAAGGAACGTACGAAGGCCTTAAGGAAGTGGACGAAGTGGCAAATGACTCCATCTTCTCGTTCGCTATCAGCCTAGTGCTGATTATCTTCCTTACTATCTTCTTCTTCCGAAGCGTGAAGGGCCCGGTTTTGGTGACCGCATCGGTACTTTACGCATGCCTCCCGACCCTTGCGTTTACGGCCCTGTTCTACGGCAAGCTGAACCCCTTCACAGTGTTTGTGGCCTCCATCATCTTGGGCATCGGTATCGACTACTCGATTCATATCCTAGGCACTTCGCAGAAACTATTGCACAAGTACGCGACCTTAGAAGAAGTGCTGGAACATGCCCAGAGGAAAATGCTCAAGCCCTTCATTCTCGCAAGTTTCACGACGATTGCCGCATTCCTTACCTTGCTGGCGGCGCACTTTCGCGGCTTTTACGAATTCGGCGTGGTTGCTTCCATGGGCGTGTTGTTCAGTATGCTCACCTCGGTGCTGTTCTTACCGGTACTCGTGAAGTGCATGGGCGGTATTCCGAAGGCTCCGGACAAGTCCCTATTGCCCAAGTCTTGGGACGAGGCGAAAATTTTGCGTTTCTTCAAGTATCTTGCCCTAGCAGGCTTTGTTCTCGGTGCTGTATCTATTTGGTTTGCACAGGATGTAGACTTTGAACACAACCTGCGTAACCTGCGCCGAGTTTCTACAGAAAAAACACAAGCAAAGAAGGGTATTCGCACGGGTGTTACAAGAATCAACAACAGGTCTTCATCTACTCCTGCCGCTGTTATGGGAAGCAAAGCGGAGCAGCTGGATCTCCTTTATGACACCTTGATGGTTCGTCTCCATGTAGATCACGATACGACCCTCCGCAGTTTTCTCACTTTAAAGACTTTCGTTCCGCCTAAAGATTCTCAAGAAAAGCGTCTTGAAGTCATCGAGGAAATTCGTGAACTTGCCGAGGCCCGCGTGTTCGACCGTGCAGTCGGCGAAGATTCCGCAAACATCGCAACCTTACGCAAGCTTGCTAATGTTGAGTCGACCTTTACTGCCGAAGACATCCCCGATTGGGCGTTGGACCTGCTTCGTGAAAAAGACGGCAGCTATGGCAAAATCGGCTTCATCTACGGAGACTTCCCCAGCTGGGATGCCCACGCCCTGCAGAACTTCCAGGACCGTTACGGCCACTGGAATTTCGACGGCGAAGACCTGCGAACTTTCTCATCGCAGTTCATTCTTTCCGACGTGATCGATTCTGTAAAGAAGGATAGTTTCCGTCTGGCACTGGTCATCATCCTCGTGATTTTCGGTACGCTGGTAATCTCTTTCCGCAAGCCGAAACTCTTCTTGGCTGGCTGTATTTCCTTCGGCATGGGAACGCTACTCACTCTCGGGCTTCTCGGATTTTTGACCGACATGTTCGAGTTTGGAAAAATTAGCATCTACAACGTGATTGTGATTCCCATGGCCCTCGGTATCGGTATTGACGCCACCATCCACATGATTACCTCATGGATAGGCGACAAGGACCTGACGCTCCGTCAGCTGATGGACACCACCGGTCGCAACGTGATGGCAAGTTCTACCACGACGATTGCGGGCTTTGTCGGGTTCCTGTTCACCACCCACCGTGGCCTAAAGGGTATCGGTGACCTCGCCTGCATTAGTATCGCCATATTCCTGATTACAAGCATCATCTTTACGATGTACTTGTGTGGTTCCTGGTTAAAAAAGAAATAATTCGATACACATTCTTATTTTCTTGTTCGTTTTTTCAAACGACGTTGTTTTGTTGTATGTATTTTTAGAAGTAAATTATGATCTTTGGATACATTCGTGTAAGCAGTGATAAACAAACTACAGAAAATCAGAAGTTTGAAATATCTCGATATTGCGAGAAAAATGGTGTCAAAATTGACAAATGGGTTGAAGAAAAAAATAGCGGTGCCTTAAATTATAGCAAAAGGGAACTTGGAAAATTACTAAAAAAAATTAAGCGAAATGACACTATTATTTGTAGCGAAATATCTCGTCTGGGTCGTAATCTGTTTATGATTATGGAAATATTAAACATTTGCATGAGTAAGGGATGTCAAGTATGGACAATCAAGGACAATTACAGATTAGGCGATGATATTCAGAGCAAGATCCTAGCCTTTGCTTTTGGCATTTCAGCAGAAATAGAGCGGAACCTAATCAGTCAAAGGACCAGAGAAGCTTTAGCTCGAAAGAAGGCCGAAGGAATTTCACTAGGACGGCCAAAAGGGAAAAAAACTGCGCTCTGTAAACATAAACTTTATGGGAAAGAGAATGAAATCTTAAAATTGCTAAACAAGGGATGTTCCAAAAAGAAGATTGCTCAAAAATGTGGTGTTGATAGAAGCACTATGGCAAAATTCATCGCAACGATGAAGCAGGGTTCAATATAAAATCTACCGCCTTTTCCAAGTCTTCGGCCTGGCGGGCGTGAACTTGCGCGTAGCGTTTCGGAGCGCGTTCTGCAAAATCCGCATAGATGCGGGCATCAAGCAGTTGCACTAGACGGTTCTTGATTTCGCTTACGGAATAGGGGTCGAAGTACAGCACCGCATCGCCGCAGACTTCGGGAATCGAGGTCGTACCGCTCGCCGCCACAGGCACGCCGTAGCGCATGGATTGCACCGGCGGGTAACCGAAACCTTCGTTCAGGCTCGGGAACACGAACGCGTACGCATTCTGGTGCAAGAACTCCAGTTCCTTGTTTTCCACATAGCCGAGTAGTACAAAGCGGTCTTTATGCTTGAGGTGTCGCAAATAGGCTTTGGGGTTTGCGGCCCCGGTAATCACCATCTTGTAATCAAACGGCTTGCCTTGCGACTGATACATGCCGACCAGTTCATCGAAAGCCTTGGCTGCCCGCAGGTTGTTCTTTTCCCAGCGGGCACCGCTGGTGAGCAAGAAGTACTTTTTTGTAGCCACTCCCGGCGGCAAGAATCCTTCGGGTTCATATGACCTCATGGGGCTGTAGAACACCGGGATTTCCAGGTCCATGAGTTCCGGGAAAAAAGCCTTGATGGAAGCGCGGCTGTGTTCGCTCACCGTGATGGTACGGACCTTGTGACCTTCCGGTCCCGAAGTCAGCGACTCCGCCATACGCCGCGCCAAGTTCTGGTACTTGGGCTTGTAGTAATGCTTTTTCCAGCTTTCGCGGTAACGCACCAGCGCCTCGAACTTTTGCCCGAGTTTCTTGGCAAAACCTACACCCGCCCAGCTGTACTGCATTTCCAGCGCACGCACGCCATGCCAGGTGAACACGAAATCCTTTACGTCTATCGCCCATTTTTTTTCGAGGGAATAAAGCGGCGTATAGAAGGTATCAATCTGATTTTCGTCAATAATCTGCTGCGGTGTTTTTTCGCTGATATCGAACAGCGGAATATTCTGCGTTTTGCACGCATCGAAAATCGCCGGATCCAGGTACTTTTTGCTGTCATAGGCGCAGCTGAATTGCACGCCGCGCTTGACCAGCGCCCAAAAAATCACTTCTCCGTAAGAACCACCGCCATGGAACTTGGCACTATGAATCGGCTGTACCGCCACCAGATTGAAAAGCAGGTTCATCGTTACCTCCCGAGGATTTTTCCGAGCACTCTCAAGGGGAACACGAGGAACGGCATCTTCTTATAAATCCAGGCGAGCGATTTGGCGAAGGCGTAGCTGCGGATAATGTAGGCGCCAGCCGCCCCCACCTTGCGGGTCTGGAATTCAAACTCTTCCTTGGCGTGGGCAATCACGTCGTCGTAATACTCGTTGATAGTAATGCTCTTGTCGGCATTGACCTTCACCGGAATGTTCTTCAGGTCGGTGTAGAAGTCCTTGCGCAAAATCTTGGGCAAGAACAGGTCCATGCTGGCGGGCACCTTGTGGCCGCGGGTATCGATGATGCGAGAACCGAAGAAGTGCAGCACCTTCGCTGTTGGGAGAAAGCGGTTGCCGTAAGCCAGCTGGCAGTTCCAGCCGCCGGGCATTTTCTTGGTGATGTAATTAAACTTGAAATTCGTTTCGGCGAGGCTCGCCATGTCGTAGGGGAAGTTCTTGGACACGCAATAGAGCCACAGCTCGTGCCAGGTTTCAAAGAATTTGCGTGCTTCGGGAGTGTCTGCTGCAAACATCACGCCCCCGTTGAAAATCTCGTCGTTCAGAATCGGCGAGAATCCCATCATCTTTGCGTTGTTCAAGACCTTCTTGCGGTTAATCGCCTTCGAAAGATTCGTGTGAAAGTCCAGCACCGCGTAAATGCCGCCTTTCCATTCTTCGGGAATGGAAAGGTCACCCACGATGGCGATGTCGGAATCCATGTACAGGAAATCGCCATCAATTACATTGCGCATAACCGTCTTCAGGTAGCGGGAACGCAACATGGGCGTAAACTTTTCGTCGAGGGTCAGCACCTTCAGTTCATCAACCGCATCCTTCAAAGCCGCGCGCGGGCCAACCAGAGTTTCCGCGGTCTTGTCGTCGGTCAGGAGCGTCACAAAGGCGCTCGGGTTATGCACCCGCAAGGAGGCGATGGCCACCAGCGTCTGTTCGCAGAAAAAATCCTTCGGGGAACTGGTCAGAACAAAAAGGTATTTGGTCATGGGCAACACTCCCCGTCAAAGTTTGCTAATCCAGCGGAATCGTGGACTTTGCGTTTTCAAAATCTTCAACCGTATCGAGTTCGCAGGAGAAATAGCCCGAGGCATCCCACACGGTGTAGGTATGACCCTGCGGAATCAGGCGTTCAAAGGCCAGCTCGTAGAACGTGTTTTCCAGGTGTTCCACGTTCATCATCTTTTCAAGTTCGGCATAGAGGGCGGTAGAATAGGCCGCACCGATCTTCTCGATGCCGAGGCTTTCGCCTGCGGCAGCCTTCGGGGAACAGGTCTTGCTGATTTCAGAAATGTTTCCGTCGGCACCCAGGACCACCTTCATCTCTTCTTCGCCCAGCTCATGGCGAATCAGCGTAAGCACGTTTGCGGACTTGGATGCAAGCACGTTCTTTACAATCTGCGGATCATAAAGCAGGTCGCTATCCAGCAGCAGGAATTCCTTGCCGGCAACTGCCTGGCCTGCAAGCCACAGCGAATAGATGTTGTTCGTGGAATCGTAAAGTGCGTTGTGGATGAAGGTCACGCGAATGGAATCGCCGTAATGGCTTTTCACGAAATCTTCGATCATGTGGTTCAGGTAACCCGTCACAATTACGAAATTGCGAACACCAGATGCCATGATTGCGTCCATGGAACGTTCCAAGAGGGAACGGCCCTTCACGTCCAAAAGGCACTTGGGCGTGTTATCGGTGAGCGGGCGCAAGCGCTTCGCCATTCCGGCAGCAAGAATTACGGCAATCATAGGGCGGCACAACGCTTGATGGTGTCCACCACCACCTGAATCTGTTCCTTACGGCCAAGCGTAATACGCAGGCAGTCTTCGAGACCCTTGTCGCTCATAAACTTGATCTTGTAATCCTGTTCGGCCATGGCCTTCTGCAAGGCTTCCTTGATGCGGGTCGGGTACTTGATAAGGATGAAGTTCGCAACGCTCTTGTACACCTTGAATCCCGGGAGGTTGCCAAGTTCCTTCTTGAACAGCTGGCGGTCCCATTCCATTTCGTCGGCGACCTTGCGGTAGTGATCTTCGCTTTCGATGGCGGCCATGGCTACCGCTTCGCTAAAGCGGTTGTAGCCCAGGTACTTGTTGGCGTAGCTCAAGAAGGATTCGTGTCCCTTGCCCATGAAGCCAAAGCCCATGCGCAGTCCCGGAAGTCCGAAGAACTTGGAAAGGGTGCGGGAAATAATCAGGTTCGAATACTTGTTCACGAGGGGTGCAATGTAGGCGGTATCCGTCGTAATGAACGAAGCGTAGGCTTCATCAATCAGCACCATGGTGTCGTTCGGAATGTTTTCCATGATGCGACCGATTTCGTCTGGTGTAAGGCTATTGCCCGTCGGGTTATTCGGTGAGGCGAGCAAGAGCATGCGCGGGTGAATCTTGTTGGTAAGCGCAATGACCTCGTCTACGTCATAGGCGAAGGTGTCTTCCTTTTCGTGGAGCGGATACATTTCAAAAGAACCGCCACATTCACCGGCGATGCGGTTGTAGTACCACCACGAAAATTCCGGAATCATGATGGTCTTGTTGTCGCCCTTCATCAGGTAGTAATGGACAGCGTTCTTCAAAATGTCTTCGCCACCGTAACCTAGCAGCACCTGTTCTTCGGGCACGTTGTAGATTTCGCTAAGCTTTACCGAGAAGATACTCTTTTTGCCCTCGTCATAGATGCGGGTGTAGAAGCAGAGCAGTTCAGGGTCAAAATTCTTGACGGCATCCAGCACCTTCTGGGAAGGCTTGAAGTTGAATTCGTTTCTGTCCAAGTAGTTCATGTTTTACCTTTGTGGGGCTTATACCCCGATTCAAAACCTTTTTAAATATACGTTTTTCCTTATTTCCACCACACGTCAAGCCCGTGATTGTAGCGTTTTTCGACCGGCGGAAGCTGCATGTAGTCGCGGTAGAAGAGCGACAGGTAGTAATCGTAATTCTTGTAACCGCTAAATTTGCGGTTTTCGAAGGGATAGTCCACCGTTTCCGCAATTTTTTTCAGGTCCAAAATGCGGTCGGTTTTAGTATCGAAGAAAAGGGTCGCCACATGGCCCGAATGGGCTGTGGGGTAGCGACGAATCACTCGTTCCACATAGCGGCAGAAGCGTTTCTTGCCCACGATGCAGGCAACCGCATAGAAGAACCGCTTGTACAGAAGCGTCCAGGCATCGTAACCCTTCGACTTGAAGTCGGTGGTAATGGCAAGGGTAATCACGCGCAAGAAACTGCAGTAGAGAACGAACGCCTTTTCAAAGAAACTGGATTTTGGGAGTCCGTCCAGCGGGAAAATATCGACCCAGATTCCCATCTCGCCCTTGTGGCGTTCCATCTTGACCGTAGTGCGGTTGTCGTAGGCCTTTGCAAACGGGTAGAAATAGCCGTCGCAGGTATCGTCGACCAGTGTGAGCCATTCCTTGTGGCCCGCCGCATTCTTGTCTTTCAGGATGGCGATGAGTTTTTCGTAATCCTCGCGCAACATGCAAATGTCAATATCGTCGTCCCAAGGGATATAGCCCTTGTGACGCACCGCCCCCAAAAGCGTGCCGTAGGCAAGGCTATACTTCAGGTTGTTTTCCTTGCAAATGCGGTCAATCTCGTCCAAAATGGACATCTGGATTTCGCGACATTCCTGCTGTTCAATCTTCTTCATTTTTTATTTCCTGCCGAGACGGCGTTCCTGTCTTTGTCCATCTTTTTTTTGACTACAAGGCCATAAGCGCCAAGAGCCAAAAGAATCACCACGTAAACGATGGCTTTTTCGAGTATGGACAAGGTAAACACCTGCATGTTGATGGCAATATAGAATGCAATCAAGAATAAGATCCAGAACACTTGCGACAAGAGACGCAAGGAGTAGGGCTGGAGCCCCATCTTGAAAAGATAAATGTTGTTGCAGATGACCGCAAATATGTTGTAGCTGAGCATCGAAAGGGCTGCCCCCACAAGGCCGTAGGTCGGAATCAGCAAGTAGCCCGACAGGAGTGCCACGCCAAGCGAAACGATATCCATAATCAAGGAATACAGGCTCTTGCCCATGCCGTTCAGCACCACCAGGGACATCCCGCCAAAACCCGCCACCAGGTGCACCAGCAAAAGGATTCCAAGGGTTTCAGGCTGCACGATAAAGTCCTTGCCCGCAATACCCAGAATCAAGTCCGGGAACAGCACGATGAAGAATCCGATCATGAGCTGGATGAAGGTGACCATGAAAACGCAGTAGCTGTAGACCGGCTTGAGGTCGGTCTTGAGGCGTTCCTTGTTCATGCCCGCCACCACCGGTGTAAGAATCGGCGTGAACCCGACGCGAATGGTCTGGAGCGCATTGGAAATGGTGACCATGATGCCGTAGGCACCCGCCTTTTCAGGGCCAAGGAACAGCATGACCATCCAGAGGCTCGAACGGATCAGGAAAGACGATACAAATTCATCGACCCCTAGCGGGAGCGAGTAACGCAACAGCACCCACGAAACCGTCTTGTGAGGGCGCAAAGGCATTTCGGGGAACTGCCTGCGGACCAGCACAAAATGCACGATAAAGCCCACCACCTGGCCCACCAAGAGACCCAGCGGAAGCGCATGCGGGATTCCCATAAAGTGGAGTGCAATGGAGGTTGCCGGTGCAAGAGTCACCGTCAAGAATGAATTCACGAATACGGCGTTTTGCGGACGGCGGTTGCCTTCGGAAGCGGTGCTAAAGACATAGGTGCCCACATAGAACAAAAGCGAAAGGGCGTACCAGGGGAGCTCCTTGGAAATGTAGGGCGTGAAGGAGCCCGCAAAAATGACAGCCGTGCAAAGAACCGAAATAGCTGCCGAAATCCAGAAGGATTCCATGATGCCGTCGTATCGGGGGCGGTTCTGCAAGCCGTTCTGTGGCAAGTACCAGTACAGGCCCTTGTCGAGCCCAAGAGTTGCTGAATGCGCAATGGTCAAAAGGAGGGTCTGCGCCGAAACAAAGATTCCAAATTCGGCGGCGCCAAAAATACGCGCCATCACGAAAGTCAAAAGCGGACCGCAAACCTTGAGGATTGTCCCCACGATGTTTACAATCATCGCCTTTTTTAGGAACTTGCTGTCGGTTTCCAGATTGCTCATAACAGGCCAAAAATAGATTTATTTTGCTTGGAATCCGGGAAAGGATTAGGCTTTAATCCGATGAATTATCTATATTGGGTGACGAAGTTCAAATAAGTGGACCTTTTCAACTCGCAAAACGGGATTTTATCATGTTCAAGACCATCGCTATCGGCTGTGATCACGCCGCATTCGAATACAAGGAAAAACTCGTCAAGTTCCTGGAAGGCAAGGGCTACAAGGTCCTTGACATGGGAACCGATTCTACGGAATCTTGTGACTACCCGATTTTTGCCGACAGGGTCTGCAACAAGATTACGGGCAAAGAGGCGGATTGCGGAATCCTCATTTGCGGTACGGGTATCGGCATGAGCATGGCGGCAAACAAGCACAAGGGTATCCGCGCTGCCGTGGTGGGCGACCTTACCTCTTGCGAATTCACCCGCCTCCACAACGATGCCAACGTGCTTTGCATGGGAGCCCGCATTATCGCTTACGCCCAGTGTGAGGTGTTCGCCACCAAGTTCCTGGAAACGGAATTTATGGGCGGCAAGCACAAGAAGCGCATCGACATGTTCGAAGCGGGCTAAGGGTAGCCGGTGGCACGACTTTTGCCAAGCATCACCAGGTGGTGTCGCGTTCTTGCCTTGGGCGCGGTCTTGGTGGGTTGTGCCGAAATCGAAGAAGAAAAGCCTTGGATCCATGTAGATAGACCCCAGATGCTCTTTACCGACACCACCCTCATGGACAGTTACGACAAGGGCGTGCTGAGCTGGAAACTCAAGACAGCCTATCTGGAGCGGTGGTCCAATACCGAAGAAGTTTTCGTGCGGCCTGTGCTGGTGGACATCTACGATTCCCTGGGAGAACGTTCCGCATTCTTGCGGGCGGATTCCGGCAGGCTTGACATGAAGTTCACCTACGTCTATGCCTACGGCCATGTGTACGCCCTTACGCCCAAGGGTGCTTCTGTCCGTGCGGATTCCCTGCTCTGGAACAAGAAGGACAACTTGGTCAAGACCGAAAGCTATGTACGTGTGGTCTCCGAAGATGGCGACGTGCTGCAGGGCAAGGGATTCGAAAGCGACGCCAAGATGGACCACTGGAAAATCCTTTCCAACATCACGGGCATTTTCCAGGATGCTGCCAATCGAATCAAGGAAGAGGACAAGGCCAAGGCTGAAGAAATCGAGAAACGGGATTCTGCGGCAGCTGTACCGCAACAGGCAGAGGAACGCAAGGAATGAGTGTCCTCCCGAAAAAAGTACTGTTCCTGTTTCTGGTTGCATTCGGTTGTGCCTTTTCGCAGACGTCTCCCCTTATTATGAAACATGCGGACAATTTGGAGGTGGCCCGTACCCGCGGGAACCTGCTGCTGCAGGGCAAGGTCCATTTTGTTCACGACTCCCTGGATTTCAAGACCGAAAAGGCCACCTGGAACAAGGATGCTGAAATCCTCCAGTGCGAGGGCGGTTTCTTGGCGGCACACCCGTCCGGATACATCAAGGCGCAAACCGGCATTTACAATAAGAAAAAGGGTATCGCTTCGGCCCGTGGGAGTGTTGTGGCCGCCGATTCGGCAAAGACCTACATGTTTACAGGGGACTATCTGGTTTACGACCGGGAAAAAGAAATTCTCACCATGCCCGAAAAACCACGACTCTATGAGTTCGAAAAAAAGAAGGACGGGAAAATCGATACGGTCCTGATTGAAGCCAAGACCATCATTTACAACAAGGGAGAATCTTTTGCCGAAGCCTACCAGAAGGTGAAAGTTACCCAAGACGACATGGTGGTCACCTGCGATACGGGTTATTTCAACCGCAAGGACAACTGGCTTTCCATGAAGGGCAGTCCCACATTCGATATGAAGAATTACCACCTGACGGGGGATTCCATCTACCTCACCCTGGATTCTACGGGCAAGTCCCTGCGGTCGGCCTTGGTCATTCGGAACGCCCACGGTATCCAGCAAGAGGACGCCAAGAAAAACGCCCCCGGAAGCGTGACGGAAGCCTTCGGGGACACCCTCTATGCCGCCTTCAAGGACAACAAGATTGAACGCCTGTATGTAAATTTGAATGCACGGGGGTTCTTTTACGAGACGGACCTTCCTGATTACCAGAACCAGATGGACGGAAACAGGCTAGATATGTACTTTAACGAGGGAAAGATGGACCATGCGGTTGTGTCCGGCAAGGCCCAGAGTACCTATTTCTACGTCAAGAAAGACCGCACCGTCGCAGGCAAGAACGAAGCCGCCGGAGATACCATCAATATTCTTTTCGATGCACAGAAAAACGCCGTCAAGTCGCTACGGCTTTTGGGCGGCGGGACCATGGCCAGCGGAAGGTATATCGACATGGAAAAGGAACAGCGGAACAAGAAGAAACTGTTGGATGCCGATTCCTCCAAAACCGATTCTACGAAATCTGTTTTGGCACAGCCTTCGGACAGTTCCAAGGTTTCGGCTCCCAAGGCCACCAGCGTAGAAACCAAGCCCGAAGGCAGCGTCCAGGATAGGTTGATGCACGAAAATTCCAAGAGGGGAGAACTATTCCGCAAGGCCATGAAATCCAAGGAATCACAACCTCGACCAGCCCCGAAAAAGGAGAACGCAAAATGAGAACGGTAGTGAGCACGATTCGCACGGACAAGTTGCGCAAGGTTTACGGCGGCCGCCAGGTGGTGAGCGATGTTTCCATCAGCGTCTCTCAGGGCGAGGTGGTCGGGCTCTTGGGACCAAACGGCGCCGGCAAGACTACGTCTTTCTACATGATCGTGGGCATGGTCCGTCCGGATTCGGGCCATATCTTTCTGGACGACATCGAGATGACGGACAAGCCCATGTACAAGCGGGCAAGACTTGGTGTCGGCTACCTGCCGCAAGAAGCATCCATTTTCCGCAAGCTCTCCGTAGAAGACAACATCATGGCCATCTTGGAAACCCAGGACATGAAACGCGCCCAGCGCAAGAGGCGGCTGGAAGAACTTCTGGAAGAATTCAAGATTACCCATATCCGCAAGACAAAGTCTTATAGCTGCTCCGGCGGTGAACGGCGCCGTCTAGAAATCGCCCGCGCTCTTGCCAGCGATCCGTCGTTCCTGTTGCTGGACGAACCTTTCGCCGGTATCGACCCTATCGCCGTGGCCGACATCCAGTCCATCATTTCGGAACTGAAAGAGAAGGGCATGGGCGTGCTCATTACCGACCACAACGTGCGCGAAACCCTCTCCATTACGGACCGGGCCTATATCATGTACAAGAGCCAGGTACTTACCGAAGGTACGGCGGAATACCTGGCCAACGACCCCGAGGCCAGGCGCATCTACCTTGGCGATAGCTTTAGACTGGATTAGGAAAGTTTATGGATGTAGGAATGCATTTAGGCCAGAGTCAACGGCTGGAGCAGAATATTTCGCCCCAGATGCTCCAGTCTATTGCTATCCTGCAAAAGAATTCCCTGGAGCTTGAAACCGCTATCAAGGCTGAGGTAGAGGCGAACCCCATGCTGGAATTTGACGACGAACCCTTGGGAGAATCCCTGGATTCCCCCTCGGAATCGGTGCAGTCCGGCGAATCGGATTTCGATACCGAAGACACGTCCCGCAATTCCGACGATAGCGGTGTTTCTTCTTTGGATTTTGAACGGGGCACTCTCGAAGACAGCGCCGACGTGGACCACGGTCTTTTGGACGGCTCTACTCCTTCGGAGTTGAACTGGGCACAGTATCTCGAAGACGGCACCGACCATACGGATACGCTTTACAGGGATTCCGTCAACCAGCAGAAGGACCCCGACGACGCCTGGGACCGCCCGCAAAAAGACAGGGAGGCAAGCCTCCAGGACCGCCTGCTATTACAGCTTAGGGACTGGAACGGAACTCGCGAACTTATGGCACAGCTTGCAAAGGCGGGGTGCCCAGAAGTTCGTTTCCGCAGCCTGGTGGAATACCTGATTGACTCCCTGGACGAAAACGGTTTTCTGCAAAGTGCCGACGAGATGGCCATGGCAAAGGTCATGTCCGACAACGATCCTTTCATCATCGAAATCGAGAAGGTGATCCGCAACGAAATCCCCCTCGAAGAGGCGAGCCTCCCGGTGGTAGAGGCCTTCCATGTGCTCCGGAGTTTTAGGCCCAGGGGAATCGGCGCCAGGAACCTTCAGGAATGTTTTATCATCCAGGCGGAATCCCTGGAAAATTTTCCGGCCCTTTCGCTCCAGATTTTGAAAGAGCGTTTCGATGACCTGATGGCGCTTCGTTACGCCAAGATTGCAAAAGACCTGGGCGTCTCTACCGAAGAGGTGCAACAGGCGGTGAGCAGTCTTTCTAGGCTTGCGCCCCACCCGGGTCAGCAGATGTCCAGCGCGCCGAACCAGGTCAAGGTGGCCGACATGAAGGTGGTAGAAAAGAAGGGCAGGTTCGAGGTGGAATGCTACCGGCGACGTGTCCAGAAACGCCTGCACCTGAACCAGACTTACGCTTCCCTTTTAAACGACAAGCACCTGAGCAAGAACGACAGAGAATATATCCAGAACAACCTCTCCAAGGCAAAGGAATTCATCAAGGCGGTGGACAACCGTTTTTCCACTATGGAAAACGTGATGATGGCCATCGTCAAGCACCAGGAGGCTTTTTTCCGCCAGGGGCCTGCTTTCTTGAAGCCCATGATTCTGCAGGACATTGCCGACGAGGTTGGCCGCGACCTGAGCACCATCAGCCGCGTGACCAACGGAAAGTACGTGGATACGCCCTACGGCATCTTTGAGCTCAAGCAGTTCTTTACCACCGGCATCAAGCAGGGGAGTGCCGCAAACGATGAAGTAATCGGCTCGGCCCAGATTCTTGAAGCTATCAAGAAACTGGTAGATGAAGAAGACAAGAAAAAGCCCCTTTCGGACCAGGCCATCGCAGACGCCTTGGACAAGCAGGGCATCAAGGTGGCTCGCCGCACGGTGGCCAAGTATCGGGAAGAGGAACTGAAAATCCTCCCTGCCAGGCTCCGCAAGGTGCTTTAGGCTTGCCTTTATGTAAACTTTTGTTTACAAATAAACGCAAATATCCTGCAATTAATCCGAAATTTCCCGAAAATTCCCCTCATTATTCCAAATTGGGCGAATTATTTTTCGAAAAAAACATATTATATTTGCTTTTTTTATAAAAAAAGATGTATATACTCTAGATGCGATGCTAGAACATCGAAATGTGCCATCTCAACATACGGAGGTTTACAATGGATATTCAATTTTCTGCCCGTCATTTTAATGCATCTGCCGGTCTCCAGGATAGGATTCAAGAAGAAATGGACAAACTGGCAAAGTTCTACCCGAACATCACGGGAGCCTCCGTCATTTTGGATCACGAAGTGGAGCACCAGCGCCATTGCGAAATCTCCGTGAACATCACGGGCTCCGTGGTGGTGGCTTCTGCCGACGAAGAGAACATGGGCAAGGCTGTGGACGTGGCCCTGGAAAGAGTCAAGACCCAGCTGAAGAAGGCCAACGAAAAGCAGAACGATCATCGTGCCCAGCCCCTCTCTGATCTGTCCTAATGGCTGAATCCAGACTGAAAGACATCAAGGTTTTGCACCGGGAAAAACTCTCGGTGCGAGACTTTTTCTGTCGCTACGGCAAGGATTTGCAGTTGGCCCTCCACTCTCCGGAAGAGGACCTGAACACAAACATTGCCGAAAGCGGTATCCACCGCCCTGGCCTTGCCATGGCGGGTTATACCAAAGTTTATAGTTCGGAGCAAATCCAGGTGGTGGGCCATACGGAATGGAACTACCTGGAATCTCTGGGTACTGCGGGCCGTGTGAAGGTCTTTGAAAGCCTTTCTGTTTTCAAGGCGCCCATGTGGGTAGTGACCCATGCCCAGATGCCCCACCCGGAACTTCGGGCCATGTGCGGCAAGCTGCATATCCCGCTGTTCTCTACGACTCTTCACACCTACGAATTCAACAAGATTGCCCAGAGAATTCTCGAGGAATTCTTTGCGCCTCACGCCATTATCCACGGGAGTCTCGTGGATGTCTATGGTATAGGCATGCTTTTTGTGGGCGACAGCAATGTGGGCAAGTCCGAATGCGTGCTGGACCTGGTAGAAAGCGGGCACCGCATGGTGGCCGACGACGTGGTTCATGTAAGCCACGTGGGTAACGTGATTATCGGACGCCCCGACCCCCTGATCCGCCACCACATGGAAATCCGCGGGGTGGGCCTTTTGGATATCCGCTCCATGTTCGGTATCCATGCTATCCGCAAGGTGAAAAAGATCGAAGTCATCGTGGAACTCCAGCCCTGGAGCCAGAACGTTTCTTACGAGCGCACGGGCCTGAACGAGTTGGACGAAGTCGTCATGGGCGTTTCTATCCCGAAGATTGTGATTCCCGTGTCGCCGGGCAAGAACCTGACGGTGATTTGCGAAGTGATTGCCATGAACGCCCTCATGAAAATGAACGGTCAGAACGTGGCCCGTGATTTCAACGAAAACCTGATGCAGAAAATCAAGGCCAAGGCGAAGGGCGAATACACCGACGACCTCTTGGAAATGGAGCCGGAGAACTGGTCCCCCTATGAATAGCTTCCGTCGAAAATTCCGTTCTAATTTATTCCCCTTTGTCGTCTTCTCGATTATCGTGGTCGGGTGCGGTATGGCCCTGTACTTGTTCCATCCGGCAAGCCCCCACCATGACCGCTACAGTTTTGTGGTGCGCTACGAAAGCATCGGAACTCTTTCTCCGGGCAACCGCGTAGAAGTTCGCGGAATCACCAAGGGCGAAATCGAGAAGGTGCAGCTGACAGACGAAGCGGTTTACGTTACGGCCCGCGTGCTTGCCGATACCAAGATTCCGAAAAACTCCGAGTTCCGTCTGAAAACGGCGGGGCTTATGGGCGAGCGTGAACTCAGCGTGCTGACCGGGGATTCAAAGGACCTGGTTGCCGACGGCGATACGGTGCACGGCTACTACGAAGAGGGCGCCAACGCCATAGGCCGAAACATTGCCTTTATCCTCTCGGAGCTGGATTCCATCGCCACCCAGATTGGCGCCCTGAAGGACTCCGTGACCAAGGGTACGGCGGGCAAGCGTCTTGACCGCGTGCTCAAGAAGGCAGATGACCTGGTCGGGACATCGCAGGAATCGGTCCAGGAATGGGTGGGCGAGGCCAAGGACCTGCTTTCAAAGGCCGAAGGCACTCTGGACAAGGCGAAATCCAGCCTGGGGAATGTTCCCGAAAGGGCCGAGGGCACCGTCCAGAAAGTGGAACACCTTGTGGCTCATGTAGATACCCTCCTGACCCAGGTCCGCGGGCTTAAAACGGAACTTGAAACCATCCAGGCGAAAATCTCCCAGGACGACAACACCGTGGGGTTGATTTTGTCTAAAAAAGGCGACATAATTAAGGAACTGGACCGCATAGGTACCGATATTGACGGCCTAATCGCAGACGTCAAGAAACAGGGCCTTAGATTAAATATGGATATTTTCTAAAATTGTGTCCTCTTTTGAAAAAAATAATTTAGTTTAACACGAAAAAGATTAAGAAGGGAACCCCAAGAAAGGAGCGAACTATGGCCGAAAAGAAACCTGCAAAGATGAGTGCTGCAGACCTCAAGTTTTTTGAGGAGATGCTTCTGGAAAAACGGCGCCAGCTGGTGACCGCCCAGAGCGAGACCGAAAAGTCTAATGCATTCCAGGGCCAAAAGCACCAGTCCGGCGACGGCGGGGATTCCGACAGTGCCGATTCCGCTACCGACTACAACGCTCTCGAGACTACGTTCTCCCTGGCGGCCCGCGAAGGCAAGTACCTGGTTTATTTGGAGGAGGCGCTCCAGCGTATCAAGAAGGGCACCTTCGGCGTGTGCAAGGTGTGCCAGCAGTTGATTCCCAAGGCCCGTCTTATGGCTGTGCCTACCGCCACCAAGTGCGTGAACTGCAAGGAAGAGACCAAGAAGAAAGAGCAGGAAATCAACCGTATCGAGATGGCCCGCCTCTTTGCCGAAGAACAGCGTCGCGAGATGATGAAAAAGAATGCTGGGCGATAGGGGCGCCTTTGAGGCTACCTGCCGAAAATTTGTGAAGAAAATCTGCGGATAATTATGTCCGATTCACTCAACGAAAAACGCGATGACCGCAAGGAAGAACTTGCAGAGGAACGTCGCGACCGTATCCGCAAGATGCGCGGCTGGCTTTCGCCACGTGATACCGTTGCCGATGACTTTGGTCCCGAAGACGCCGCGCTGTATTACGGCGAAGGGCATTCCGGCTGGAACCGGTAGGGCGCAAGATGCTTGTCAAAGTTCTGGTAGATAATATCGCCGGTGGCACGGATTTTGCGACCAACAACAGCGCGACCAACGGCTGCGCACCCGGCAACAATTGCACGCCCCTCTGCGGAGAGTGGGGACTTTCTGTTTATATTGAGTTCGAGGGCAACCGCTACTTGTTGGACACCGGAGCGTCTCGAAGGTTCGCGCAAAACGCCGCCGCCATGGGCATAGACCTCTCGAAGGTGGACTCTGCAATCCTTAGCCACGCCCACTACGACCACGCCAACGGCCTTGCGGAATTTTTCCGCATCAACGAAAAGGCCTCCTGCTTTTTGAGGCAAGGCGCCGCCGAAAACTGCTACCATACCCACAAGATTTTCGGGCCTTTTGCCTACCACGAATACATCGGTATCCGCAGGGGCTACCTGAAACGTTTTGCCGACCGTATCCGCTTTGTCGAAGGCGATGCCCAGATTGCCCCCAATGTTTACCTGCTCCCCCACAAAGATAGCGTCGTGAGTCCGGAGGCCCGTGCCGGTATCGCCAGCGCAGCAGGTCTTTCTGTCAAGGAAAACGGCCATTACCGTTACGACCGTTTCGACCACGAGCAGAGCCTGGTCTTCGACACTCCCGAAGGCCTGTTCGTGATGAACAGCTGCAGTCACGCTGGCGCAGACAACATCGTGAAAGAAGTGGAAGCGACCTTCCCGGGCAAAAAGATATACGGGATTCTCGGTGGATTCCACCTTTACCGCTACAAGGACGAAGCCGTCTATGCCTTTGCAAAGCGCTTGCTGGAACTGGACGTGCAAAAGATCTACACGGGCCACTGCACTGGCAACCGCGCCTTCGAAATTTTACACGAGGTTCTTGGCGAACGTGCCTGCCAGATGTTCACCGGCATGTCCATAGAGGTATAGCCGCCGTTAATAATCCTCGTTTGCACTGTAGCAATCATCCAATCTTGCGACTACCGGTTGACACCGTGCAGACGGGTTCAAAAATTCTTCAAGGCATCCAGAGCTGATAACTTCCTCTTCGATACTTGCGCATGCCTCATTGATTCCGGAGTTATCACCCGAGTCAGTGTCATAATCAACATCTGCGCAGGTCATGCCTTCAAAGGGCAGCGTGTAAAAATACAGGCTCATCTTTTTCATAAATTGCTCAAAATCGCACTTGAGTACGGCATTCGGGTCACAAGAAGCCTCCTTGTAGGTTGCGCCCGGAGTATTGTTGCAAAAAGTCTTGACAGAATCTATAACAGCCAAATCCGTGGTTTGCACTTCTTCGCATTCGCCATCTTGAACGAAGAAGCAAGAAGCAACCTTCAGCCCATTGCCGGGCGTTCCAGAGGCACCGCTCGGTGAGTTGCCGGACCCACTGCCGCTACAACCTTCGACGGGTTCGTCCAAGAGCATAGCAGCCCATGTACCCATCGACCCGCACTGCATGGTGACATTTATATCTTCAACGAAAATTTTCTCGCACTGATTTTCCGTAGTTGAGCATAGATAGTTGTTGACCTCTATGCCGGTCTTGACCCTGCCATTTTCGGGAAGGGTTGCCGATGGTGCCGAGTTGGAACTGTCGCTACCGCAAGCGACAAGTGTCATAGCCGCGACAGAAGCCGCAGAAAGGATGATTTTGTTGATATTCATAACTACTCCTTGTTGTTAATTTCTTGTGTAGGCCTGCACCTCTTCCATGCAGGAATTCTTTAGCTGCTCCGCTACGTCTTCTAGCGTTTCACGGACAGGCTTGGTCAAAAAAGGCAGTTCGATAGTACAAGTGAACCTGACTCCGCATTCACATCCACCTGGAGGTGTTTGGAATACGCCTCCCCGTTCCTGGCACGACTCCCTATAGGGCTCCATTAGTTTTTCACATAGAAACGGAGGATAAAACACATAGAAGTTGTAAACCTTCTCGTTGATGGCCACTCCCTGGTCGGTAGGCACGATGTAGATAACTTCGTGGGTGTTTTTCCATTCCACACCATCAATAGATACGTCCGAATCCATGAGTCCCCAATAATCAACGCTGTTCTGTTCGGGGTAAAGATTGACCAGACACGACTCCGATGCATCAATGTCGTCGAAGAACTCAAAATACTCCTCCCTTGGAGTATTCAGGTGTATGCTGTACCATTCGCAATTATCAAATTCTTTCGGATGAGAATCTATTGCAGATTCACCCAGGACTTCCCTTATGGAATCTATCTGCACGGGTTCGACTTTGTATTCGGCCTCAACGGTGTTGCCTTCCACCGCACCACCACCGAGTTTATCGTTGTCGCTAGAACAAGCAAGAAGGGAAAATGCGAATAATATCAGAATTGTGCTAGGTATTATCATCATTCACCTTGTCCGATTCAATGGTGGTCATGGGAAACATCTGCAGGTTCAGTCTGTAAACCCTATCCACGTTTTCTTCTTTGGCTACAATATCCAGAATCTTTTTACGGCAAGAGGCCAACGCCCCCAAGACCTTGGCATAGGACTGCCGGGAAAGCCCCATGGTGATACCCGTGATTTCGCGCCACTCTGGGGGAACGTCGTCTAAAGCCTGTTCCGCAAGCCTTGCCATTTGCCGATTCATGGCCCGCAAGGCCGCGGGAATTCCCTGTTCGTCACCTTCTACTATTTTTTCTGTCTGACGGTAGCCGCCACGACCATTACTTTTCAAGAGTCCTGACCTTAAAAGGTATCCGATGGAGTCCGCTACTTCTGCTGGGGATACCACAAGACGACAACGTTTTGCGATGGATTCGACACTAGGTTTCTCTGTAGCACAGGCCAGTTCGCGAACCACCGCATGGAGCCAGGTTGAGTAGAAATTCTGGTACCCGACACCCATTTTGCGGACTGCGTTTTCCTTGGCGATTACCTGTAATTTTTCATGGGCGACTTTACCTTTTTTAGTGTCCTTGGATTGGTTGTAGATTACCAAATTTTGAAAAAAAGACTTCTCAAAACCCGCCAGGTCCATAGCATCTGCCACCCGCTCGGCAGAAGGGGTGCTCAGTTTAGATTTACCCTCGGAAACCAGTTTTAAAAAGTTCGGAGATGTGAATTTTGCACGCCTAGAAAATTCCCTCCACGAAAAAGAGGAGTGCTTCTTTTCCCAGGTGTAATAGTCACGGATATACTTGCGGTAATCCTTGTATTGCAGGATAGACTTCATCATCATTAAAAATAAATCCTTAATAATGCAAAAAGAACGACTTTTTGCTGTTTTTTAGAAATGACTTTAAACAAAGCGAATTATATGATACACTTTGTATTATATACGAATTTCACTTTATTAGGGACACTCTGCGACGCGGACGCCGTTTCCGTTTTTTGGGCGGAAGCGTCTCGGCGAGGCTATCTAGCAAGGATTGCGTCAGCACTTCGTCGCCATTTGCCAGCCGTTCTTTTTGGGTCGCCGCAAGTTTCTTGATGCGGGCTTCCATGCGCAAGGCGTATTCCTTGTTCGGGAGCTCGAACTGGCGGAGGATTTTCTCTGGAGGGAAAGCCTTGGTGAACTTGGCCCCACGCCCCATGCGGTGCTCCTCGAAACGGGTGGCCACATCCACGGCGTAACCCGTGTAGATGCGGTTCCCGGCACAGCGGAGCATGTAAACGAAGTGGGGCATAGGTGTAAATATATAATTCGCGCGCGTTTTTTATTATCATTAGATTCATGGAACACAAAAGAGAACGCGAAACATTTAAGACAAGACTTGGATTTTTGCTGATTGCCGCAGGCTGTGCCATTGGCCTTGGCAACGTGTGGCGTTTCCCCTACATCGCAGGGCAATACGGCGGCGCGGCCTTTGTGCTGCCCTATCTCGGGTTCCTGCTGTTTCTCGGGCTCCCGGTACTCATGGCGGAACTGGCCATCGGCCGTGGCGGAAAAAGCGGCGTCGGCATGGCCTTTGACCGTCTCGAAAAGCAGGGCACCAAATGGCACTGGGCAAAGTTCCCGCTGATTGCCTCCAACTACATCTTGATGGCGTTCTACTCCGTAGTCACGGGCTGGATGTTCTTCTATTTCTACAAGATGCTCACCGACGGCGAATTCCTGAAGGGCACGCCCGACCAGATTGCAAGCGGTTTCGGCGAGATGCTTTCGAACCCGCCCCTCCTGATTTTCTGGATGACCGTCGCCATCGTCATGGGTCTCGGCATCGTGTCCCTCGGGCTCCAGAAGGGCGTGGAACGCATTACCAAGAAGATGATGATTGCGCTGTTTGTCATCATGATCCTGCTTGCCATTCGTGCGGTGACGCTCCCCGGGGCCGGCAAGGGCCTGGAATTCTACCTGCTGCCTTCACTGGAACGACTGACCCAGTCCGGCAAGGGCGTGGGAGACGCCATCTTCGCCGCATTTGCCCATGCCTTCTTTACCCTGAGTATCGGCATCGGCAGCATGATGATTTTCGGCAGTTACATCAAGCGGCAGCATTCCCTGACCAAGGAGGCCGCCAGCATCTGCGCGCTGGATACCGTCGTTGCCCTGGTGGCGGGCCTTATCATTATCCCCTCGTGCTTTGCCTTCGGGCAGTCTCCGGCGCAGGGACCCGGACTCATCTTCGTTACTTTGTCCAACGTATTCGCCATGATGCCCGCGGGCCGGTTCTGCGGGGCGGCGTTCTTCCTGTTCATGTCCTTCGCGGCACTCTCCACACTTATTGCCGTGTTTGAAAACATCGTGGCCTTCTGGATGGACCTGAAGGGCTTCAAGCGCCGGAAGGTGGCCTACTGGAATATGGTCGCGGTGTTCCTGATGTCGCTCCCCTGCGCCCTCGGGTTCAACGTGCTTTCGGGGTTCGAGCCCTTTGGCCCCGGCAGCTGCGTGCTGGACCTGGAAGACTTTATCGTGAGCAACACCATGCTACCTGCAGGCGCCATATTTATGGTGGTGTTCTGCAGCAGCCGTTACGGCTGGGGACAAGAAAAATTCTTTGACGAAATGAACGCAGGCGAGGGATTGAAACTCCCTCGCCACACACTCATCAAGATTTATTTCAAGTGGATATTGCCCGCCCTGATAACGATCCTGCTCGCCCAGGGTTACCTGTCCAAGTTCGCACCTGAACTGGCGGCAAAGATTTTCTAGACAATCGTCAAGATATCGCTGAAACCTGTGATGTCCAGGACTTCCATGATTTCGGCGCAAACATTCTTGACTTCCATCTTGCCCTGCTTGTTCATCTTCTTCTGGGCGCTGAGCAGCACGCGGAGTCCGGCAGAGGACACGTATTCCAGCTTGGCAAAGTCAAAAATCAAGGCAGTAAGCCCTTCCAGGTTCGCATTGACGACCTGCTCCAGCTCGGGAGCGGTAATGGTATCCAGACGACCTTCTAAAGCCAGGGTCAATGTGGAATTGTCACGAGTCTGTTCGATTTTCATCTTGTACCTCTACTTAATTTTCTTGTAAATAGTAAAATAATTTTGGTCGGCCTTGCGTTCGTAGTGCACGTCATCCATGGTTTTCTTCACCAAAAAGATGCCCAACCCCCCAATTTCCCGTTCCTCCACAGGCAGGGAAACATCCGGATCCTCTTTTTCCAGGGGATTGTAGGGGTTTCCTTTGTCTATAAAGGTAAGCGTGAACACGGACGTAGGCTCATCCAGGTTGGCGACCACCGTTACGGTCTTGGCTCCGGAATACATGACGATGTTGCTGAACACCTCGTCGATGGCCACATCCACCTGGACAGTCGCCTTGGGCGAGGGGTCGTATGGCTCCAGCATGGACTCCACGAAGGCGGTCAGTTCTTCGCCTTTTTCGAGAGCAGCATTGACTGTTATTTCTTTTGCGGCCATGATTATGGCAAAATATACTCATTAGGACTTAGGTGTCAAGTCCGATTTTTTCTAGAATCACACATGAACCATTTTTTTATTTACATTGATGTTAAATATTTCAAGGGAGTGTTTATGAATATGTTCAACAAAATCGGCATTACCTCTGCCATCTGTGCCGCTGCCCTATTCACGGGCTGTTCCGATGATTCCAGTTCCGGCACACCTGTCACCGCCGGCATGGACGAAGCAGGCTGGCGCGAACAGTGCCTGGAGATTATCAACGAGTACCGCGCCACGGAAAATCTTGAACCCGTCACCCTTGCCGACGAAGAAAAACAGAAATGCGCCGACGAGCAGGCTGCCGCCGACATGGCGTCCAATAAGGCCCATGGTCACTTTGGTGATTGCGGTGAATGGGCTCAGAATTCCGGTCCCAACGCCTCCATGGCCAACGGTCGCAAGGCTGCCGACGTGGCCAAGTACTATCTGGACATGATGTGGAGCGAAAAGAAACTGGTAGAACGCGGGGAGCGAGACCTGGACAAGGACGAAGATTACCCCTACATCGGACACTACAAGAACATGCGGGGTGACTACACCAAGGTGGCCTGCGGTATCGCAGTATCCGAAGACGGAACTACCGGTTGGTTTAATGTCAACTTCTACTAATTCTGCCGGACTTATTCAAGGCAAGGGATAAAGATGGAAAAGGGATTGGGATTTTTGATGCTTTCGTTTGCAACGGCAGGCTTGTTCGTCGCTTGCGACGATTCGTCTACCAAGGCAAACGCACAGGCAACGTCGGTACATACAGAAGCAGACCTTGAAGCCTGCAGCAATGAGCTGCAGGGTGAATCCGTCCTCGTTTTAAGTACGGGGCTATACTATATATGTGACAATGGGGAGTGGACAAGGAGTGCTTCTTCTGGCGGCGCCCTAAATACGGAAACAGATGACGACGCGCAACCCGACGAGCTATCCGACGTTGAACTATCGTCTGGCAGTTCGGTAAACTCCGATAGCACTCCTTCGACAGTAAGGCCGTCTTCTTCGGCAGGTGGTGCACAGGATGCGGCACAAACATCGTCTGCTACGGAAACCGGAAGCAGTTCTTCGTCCGAGCAAGCTGCCGTAACCTCGGCAACCAGCGTTGCCTCAGCGACCGAGGCACTCAAGGAATATGAAAGTTCCCAGCCGTTCATTGATGAAGGCTGGCGAGACGAATGCCTGAGACTTGCCAACGAATACCGGGCCACCGAAGGAGTTGCTCCCCTGGAACTTGCCGACGACGAAAAGCAGCTCTGCGCCATCAACCAGGCCGCAGCCGACATGGCCGACAACAAAGCCCACGGCCACTTTGGGGACTGCGATGAATGGGCGCAAAATTCCGGACCGAATTTTTCCACCTCCTGGAGAACAAATGCCACAGCTGCTGTCCAGTACTACATCAAGATGATGTGGGAAGAAGAAAAGGCCCTGGTCACCAGCGGACAGCGTGACCCCGACAAAAAAGAAGACTATCCCGACATCGGGCATTACCTGAACATGCGGAAGGCGTCTTACACCAAGGTGGCCTGCGGCATAGCAATATCTGAAGACGGCACCAAGGGCTGGTTCAATATGAACTTCTACTAATAGGGCCGCGGCGTTTTGTACAAAACAATTGCGGCATTCTATATTTGTCTTTAAAAGAGGTTTTCATGAAAAATTTCAGCGATTCCATCAAGTATATCGGCGTAGACGACACGGACATCGACCTTTTCGAAGGACAGTACGTGGTGCCTGCGGGCATGGCCTACAACTCCTTTGTAATCGACGACGAAAAGATTGCCGTGACCGACACGGTAGATAGTCGCAAGGTTACGGAATGGATGGCGGGCTTGCAGGCGGCCCTTGCGGGGCGCAAACCCGACTACCTGATTATCCACCACCTGGAACCGGACCACGCCGGCGGAATCGCCCAGTTCGTGGCGCTCTACCCCGAAACGACTCTTGTAGCAAGCGCCAAGGCGTTTGCGCTGCTCCCGCAGTTCATGGAACTCCCGGCCGACGTAAAAAAGCTCACGGTAAAAGAAGGCGACACCCTTGCTTTGGGCAAGCATACCTTGCAGTTCATCGGCGCTCCCATGGTCCATTGGCCCGAGGTGGTGTTCAGCTTTGAGCAGACCGAAAAGGTGCTGTTCTCTGCCGACGCCTTCGGCAAGTTCGGCATCTACGACGCCGACCCCGACGACTGGGCCTGCGAAGCCAGGCGTTACTACTTCAACATCGTAGGCAAGTACGGAAACCAGGTGCAGGCTGTACTCAAGAAGGTAGCGCCCCTGGGCGTCAAGACCATCTGCCCGCTCCACGGACCCGTTCTTGCAGAAAATCTGGAATACTACATCGGTAAGTACAACACCTGGAGCAGTTATGCCCCCGAAGACACCGGCGTGCTTGTCGCCTACGCCTCCATCTACGGCCACACCGCCAAGGCGGCGCAGGTTCTCGCGAAGGAGCTTGAAGGTGCCGGAGTGCCGAAGGTAGTGGTGTCGGACCTGGCCCGGAGCGACATGGCAGAAGTCATCGAAGACGCCTTCCGCTACGACCGCATGGTAGTGATGGCACCCACCTACGACGCGGGGCTTTTCCCCGTGATGGAAGATTTCTTAAACCACCTGAAGGCAAAGAACTACAGCAACCGCAAGGTGGGAATCGTGGAGAACGGCACCTGGGCGCCCATGGCCGCAAAAAAGATGACCGAAATCCTTTCGACTTTGAAAAACGTTACCTTGTGCGAAACCATAGTGACGGTAAAGAGTTCCCTTTCTGCCGAATCCCTGGCCGCCTTGAAACAGCTGGCGAAGGAACTGGCGTAAAGTCTCTGTCATTTTTGTCAAACCGTATTTGCTACATTATAGTTATTGGCTGATTATTCGGCTTTTTTGTCGGAATTTCCGACCTTTTCCATATCCCCCGACAGGGGCCCGTTAGGGACATGCGTTCCATAGGTTTTGCTATGGAAATAAACAAAGATAAATTGGACATAAGCCCACTCAAAGAGTCGGGTGTCGGTAAGCTGATTCAGGTCATTCGGGGCAAGCAAGTACTGCTCGATCGCGACCTGGCAACACTATATGGCGTGGAGACCAAGGTACTTAACCAGGCTGTTAAACGAAATCAGGAAAGATTTCCCGAAAAGAACTGTTTTCAACTGTATCGCGACGAATTGCCGAATCCTTTAAAGTCACAAATTGTGACTTTAAACGGAAGCGGCAATAAACGAGGTCTTCACATCAAGAAAATGCCCTATGCCTTTACAGAACAGGGCGTAGCGATGCTTGCTTCCGTCTTGCGAAGTGAAACAGCTATTCGAGTTTCTCTCCAAATTATGGATGCATTCGTTGAAATGCGGCATTACCTGATGGGAAATGGAGGGTTAATCCGTAGGCTTTCCAATGTCGAAGCAACAGTTTTGGACCAGAATAACCGAATATCTGAGCAAGACAAAAAATTGATCGACCATAATCAAAAACTGAACGAGGTTTTTGAAGCGATGGACCGCGGCGAACTCAAATCCAAGGGCTTATTCTACAACAATCAGGAATTTGATGCCTACGTGTTTGTTTGCGACTTAATCCGTAAAGCAAAAAAGCGGATTATTCTAGTCGATCGATACGTAGATGACAAGGTGCTTGCAATGTTGTTAAAACGTAGTGAAGGTGTGAAAGCGACAATCTATACCTACAGCAAAAGCAAGGTTTTCGAGATCGATTTGGCAACCTACAATGCGCAATATGCCGACAGTCCTTTAGAAATTCTGCCAAGTTACGGAATGCATGATCGCTTTTTGTTTATCGACAACACCGCTTATCATTTCGGAGCGTCACTGAAGGATTTAGGCAAACAGACATTCTTCTTCACGAAAGAAGATTTTTCACCAGAGGAGGTTTTGAAGAAAAGCGAGTCTGAACGGGGCGTGACGTAACGGGGCTACCGCATCCTAAGCAGCACCGCCGCCACATCCACGGCACGGGGCAGGCTCATGAGGCGGCTCATGCCCTGAGGCAGATTGCGGAACCCTACGTTGCGGATTTTTTCGCATAGCTTGTCTGCAATTTCCCGCAGGCCGGAATCTTCCGGATTCTGGCACAGGTTCAGCGCCAGGTATCCGGCGCCAAGCCTTTGGGACTTGTCCACCAAAAGGCCGCACTTGGAAACGTCGGCCGTAAGCAGGCCCACCTGAAGCAGGCTGTCGCCGTTCAGCTTGACCTTCACCTGGCGCTCCACGGCAGAGGCGGGCCGCACCTTCGGCAAGAGGGGCTTCACGAATTCGGCGAAGGACCGAGGAACAGGGAGCGTAACGGCGCCTGTCGCACCACCTCCAGAAGGCTCGACCTGCGTACCCATATCGCAGGCGCCGAAAAGCTCACGCGCCTTCGAATTCCCGCATTCGGCTTTGTATTCCGCCATCACCACGATGTTGTCCGCAAGGCTCAAAAAGTCTCCGCAGGCACCGGCCACCAGAATGAAGCTGAAGCCCATATCCACAAAGTTGCGGATGCGGTCGGTAAGTGGAATCAGGGGTTCCCGGTCGTCGCCCAGCAGGGCCCGCACGCGCCGGTCGCGAATGAGGAAGTTCACCGCCGACGAATCCTCGTCGATAAGGAAGGTCTTAGAGCCCATTTCCATGGCCTCCAGCAGGTTCGCCGCCTCGCTGGTAGAGCCCGAAGCCTTTTCGGTAGAAAAATTCTTGGTGGAGACACCGCCGGGCAAGTCCCGCACCATGGCGGAAATGTCCGTCTCCCGCACGTAGCGTCCGTCTTCGACGCCCACACGGAACGCGGATTCTTCCACCGCGATTCCTTCGCGGCCGTCGCCCGGAACGTGTGGATAGACGGAACGGACCAGGGCGTCGAGCAGGGTGGACTTTCCGTGGTAGGCGCCGCCGGTTATGACCGTCACGCCCTTCGGGATTCCCATGCCGCGGACCGTCTTGCCGCCGATGTCGAATGTCACCGCCAGTTCTTCGGGCGACTTGAAGGGGACCGCTCCCGGAAGGGGCTTTTCCGAAAGGCCCGACTCCCTGGGAAGCACCGCCCCGTCGGGCACGAAGGCCACAAGGCCCCGCACGGGAAGTTCCTCCAGAATGGCGCGCCGGGCATCCAGCACCCGGAAACTTTCCTCCACCCCCGCAAGGATTTCGGGAGTGCAGTAAAGGCTTGCCGAAAGCAGGTCGGGGAGCGTCATGGTCAAGATTTCAGCCGCCAATTCCGCCTGGATCTTGCGGCCCTCGCCGGGGAGGCGCACCGCAAGGCTTGCCCGGAGCATGCCGTTATCCACCCAGAGGGCATTCCGCACCAGCATTTCCGGCCCGGGAACTTCCATCTCGATGGCGGCGTTCTTTTCGGGAAAGCGTTCTGCAACGTTTTTGCTGAGCCTGCGGAGCAGATAGTCCGAAATGGCCAGGCGGCGCTCGAAGGAGCCGCTCCACTCCCCGCCGTAGCCGAGGGTCTGCAGGGGGGCGGTCACCAGAATCCGCGATGCCGGCGCAAAGGGGTCGCCCTGCACGTGCAGAAACTCCAGCGTAAAGTCGCCGAAATCCCAGGCCTTGTCGGCGAGGGAGCGGTACAGGCCGTAACTTTTCCCGTCAAAGACGCGGATTTTCTGGTAGAGGGCTTTCATGGGTGAGAATGTAGAAAAAATTCAGAATTCGGAGTTCGGAATTCGGAGTTCAGAAAAAAGCGTAAACCGAAAGCCGCGACAATTGCCGCTTGATTGTAATTCTCAATGACTTTTGGGGCTGTTTGCTATGCCTTTTCGGGCTTTTTTGGCATTTTTCCGTTTTTCTGGCAGAAAAAAATTTATATTCACAGAGAAAACAAAGTTTTATATAAACAAACAGGAGTAATCCATGAAGAAACTGTACATTCTGGCCTTGATGGTCGCATTCCTTTTCACTTCCGCCGTCGCCGACGACGATCCACCTCCTCGTGGCAAGGCCGCCACCGTGACCATCATTACCAACCCGCCTAACAGCGACGTTTACCTGGGCGGCGAACTTCTGGGCAAGAGCCCCATTGAAAACCAGTCCGTCCAGTCCGGCCGCCAGACCCTGGTGGTCATCGACCAGGGCTTCGAACTGGTGAACCAGCGCGTGAACGTGTGGCCCGGCAACGACAAGCGCAACAAGTTCGACTTCGGCACCAAGATTCCCAAGGGCAACATCAAGGTGACCACCATCCCCGGCAAGTGCCTCATCTACGTTGACGGCGACAACGCCGACAAGACCGACGGCGCCGCCCTCACCATCACGAGCCTCGACGCCGGCGACCACGTTGTCCGCGCCGAATGCAGCAACGGCCGCTCTGCCGAAGAACTGGTGACCGTCCGTGGCGAAGAAACCGCCGAAGTCACTCTGGACGCTTCCAAGGGCAAGAAGTACAAGAGATAATTCTCGCGACGCAAACGCCGCGACTGTCCAAGTGTCGTTCCGCGACGTTTTCAACAGCATCATTCCGTGCCTGGTTGGTGAGCTTGTCGAACCATGACACGGAATCCAGATTCCCCGGCCAATGAACTGAACCCAAAAAGTTGGACAGTTTAAAGTTAGGATAAAACAGCGTTATGAGTCCGGTATTGTACCGGGCTCATTCCTTTTAGGCGCAGTTTTATCCGGTCGTTGTTGTAGTATTCGAT
>Ga0129306_1001173_pt1 | contig 32228 bp, 23 predicted proteins | sample P827metagenome_FD_94438 | JGI IMG/M metagenome (GOLD analysis project Ga0129306, IMG submission 94438) | Capybara group fecal microbial communities from Wisconsin, USA - P827 metagenome | ecosystem: Host-associated > Mammals > Digestive system > Large intestine > Fecal | place: USA: Wisconsin...
ATTCTCTTCCTGATCCACAATACGGCATACGAGATAAACTTAAGGCCGCGTGTCTCGTCGAACTTCTCAGCAGCCTTGATGAGCCCCAGATTACCCTCGTTGATAAGGTCGGGTAGGGAGAGCCCTTGGTTCTGATACTGCTTGGCAACGGAAACCACAAATCTGAGATTTGCCTTGGTCAGACGTTCCAGTGCCTTACGGTCACCCTTGCGGATACGTTGGGCCAATTCTACCTCTTCATCCGTAGAAAGGAGTTCTTCTTTGCCTATCTCTTGTAGGTATTTTTCAAGCGACTCACTTTCACGGTTGGTTATAGATTTTGTGATTTTTAGTTGCCTCATGTGTGTAATTTTTGGTAAGTTGGATGCAAAAGTAAGGTATTTTTTCGGAATAACCAAAAAATACCTTACTTTTTTATCTTTTTACCTTAATACCTTTGTCTTATTCGTTCTGCAGATAGACTACAAATCCGCCTCGTTTGCCTGTTGGGAAGATACCCTTGATGACGAGCATCTGGTCTTTGGCATCCTTGACAGCCTGCTGCAAATCGTCGAATGAGCGCATGGGCTGGTCGTTGACTACCTGGATGATGAATCCCTTGGGCACGCCAGCTTCCTTCATCTTTCCACCGCTAACCTTGAGCACTTCCAGACCATACGAAATCTCCAGCTGCTTCTTCTGGCTGTCGGTGATAGGACGAACATCGATTCCCAGGATGTCTACATCTGCATTCTTAACGACCTTCGTGGTGCCTTGTTCGTTTTTCAGCGTCAGCATAACGGTCTTTTCCTTCTTGTTACGCAGGTAGGTTACCTTCACTTTGTCGCCAGGGCGCTTTTGTGCCATCACACCCTGCAACTCGCCAAACTTCTTGATCTTTGCACCATCGATAGCGGTGATGACATCACCCTTCTGCAGACCAGCAGCTGCAGCAGCGCCATCCTCTACGACTTCGCCAATATAAATACCCTCCATGGTGCCGAAGTCAACCTCGTTGCCCTTCTCCTTCTCAGCGTCAACATAGCTGCTTACATCGCCACCCTTGATGCCAATCATGGCGCGCTGTACAGCACCATACTTCTTGATATCTTCTACCACCTTGTTCATAATAGCGGTAGGAATGGCGAAACCATAGCCAATGTTAGAGCCTGTCTGTGAATAGATCATAGCGTTGATACCAATCAGCGCACCATTGGTGTTAACCAGTGCACCACCAGAGTTACCCTGATTGATGGCAGCGTCTGTCTGAATCATCGAAGCCACACCTTCACCCATCTGGCGAGCCTTGGCGCTGACAATACCTGCAGTAACCGTGTTGTTAAGTCCCAGAGGATTACCTACAGCCAGCACCCATTCTCCGACCTTCACGTCGTCAGAGTTGGCAATAGCAATAGCGGGCAGATTCTTGGCATCAATCTTAATAAGAGCCAGGTCTGTGGTCTTGTCTGCTCCTATGATACGGGCTGAGTATTCTTTGGAGTTCTCGTTCAGCGTTACTGTCAGTTCGTCAGCTCCGTCAACCACGTGGTTGTTGGTAACGATATAACCATCAGCTGAGATGATGACACCTGAGCCTGCAGCAGCACGCTTGGGAGTCTGCACCTGGCGCTTGCGAGAACCGTTGTTGCCCTGTCCGCGTCCGAAGAAACCTCCAAACGGGTCGGAGAAGAAATCCTCGAAGGGATCGCTGTACTCAACAGTCTGTGTCTTTGAGTTGATGACTGACTTGATATAAACTACTGATGGAAGCGACTTCTCTGCTGCGTAGGTCAAGTCTACTGGTTGTCCTGCAGGCGCAGAGGCTACAGCAGGAGCTGCTTGTGTCTGGTTGCACGATGCTGCCGAGAATGCGATTACCATCAGGTAAACAGCCGGCATGATGTTCTTTACAATCTTTTTCATATTCTATACGTTTTAATATGTTTATAAATTCGCGTTTGGTAAAACTGGGTGCAAATTTAGGGCAAAAATTTATAAACTGTCAATTTGTCGCATCTTTTTGTCGCAATTTAACAATTACCCCCAAAGACTTAACGGCTATTAGAATTTAACGCTTGAAATGTGAAAAGACTGACAAAATTAACAGTTTTGCCGGCCTTTAGTTGAAATATAACAATCATACAGTTTCTTACTCTTGTCTATTCTGCTTTTTTGTACAGATAAAAGGTTCCTCCATCGCTTTGACAATACTTGCGAAGCAGTTTTTGGATGTACTCGGCATTCTCACGCACACGCTGTTCATTGCCATCATAGCCATTGATAAGAACTACGAGGTGACTGGTGTCTTGAGAAATCTTGGTGCGTTCGTGGTCGCTGGTGGGAGTACCGACGCCTCCCTTTGCATCACGATAGACGGGCAGCCCCTGGATGTTGATGATGCCACGACCAATGCCCTCATAGGGTTCTCCTTCGCGACCAATGCCCAGGGTGAGCGTATCGCCTTCAAATTTGTCTGCATCAAAGCCGCCAATGCTGTAGCCATAGGCGATGGAGGCTAGATTCACCAAGTCGACAAGTGTGTTGAGCTGATAGAGTTGCTTGCCTTGGAGAATGCGACGGATCAGTGCCTCAGAGGCAGGACGATAGCGTGAGGGGTCTTTCCCACAAGCTCTGTAGACTCTGCGGGTGGCTGAGATGCTGGTAATCTCCTTCAGCGACTCAGTAGTCAGTTCGCTGCGGTATTTCTCCGAGAAGGCTTCTATCTCCTCCCAAAGGGCAGCGCTATATGGGGTGTTAACTACCTGTGCGTCGATACTGGCTCCAACAAATTCGGGACATATTTGCTCTATCTCCTGTGATACGATGACTTGAATCATGATTTGATAGTGAATGAATGGTATGAAAAGGAGCACCCATTGTGGATGCTCCTTTGATTATAGATAGGATAGGGGATTAATCCTCCCAGTTCTCCTGAGACTTGCGGATGTAAGTCTTGTAACGGATCTGGGCCATCTTCTGGGCCTCGGCGAAGAGCTCCTCAGCCTCGTTAGGATAAGCCTTCTTGACAGAGAGGTAACGAACCTCACCGAGCAGGAAGTCGTGGAAGTTCTCCCAGTTGGGCTCCTTAGAGTCGAGTGAGAATGGGTTCTTGCCTTCCTCAGCCAGAGCTGGGTTGTAGCGCCACAGGTGCCAGTAACCGCACTCCACAGCCTTCTTCTCCTCAGCCTGGCTCTTACCCATACCGCCCTTGGCCTTCAGACCGTGGTTGATACATGGAGCGTAAGCGATGATGATTGAAGGTCCGTGCCAAGCCTCAGCCTCGCGGATAGCCTTGAGGGTCTGTGCGTGGTCAGCGCCCATAGCAATCTGAGCTACATATACATAACCGTAGGTGGTAGCAATCATACCCAGATCCTTCTTGCGGATGCGCTTACCCTGAGCAGCGAACTGAGCGATAGCACCGAGAGGAGTAGCCTTAGAAGCCTGACCACCGGTGTTAGAGTAAACCTCAGTATCGAGCACGAGGATATTTACGTCCTCACCAGAAGCGATAACGTGGTCGAGACCGCCGTAACCGATGTCGTAAGAAGCACCGTCACCACCGATAATCCACTGGCTGCGCTTTACGAGATAGTGATCCAGAGTCTGAAGCTCCTTGCAAGTAGGACAGCCCTTAGCAGCGCTCTCAGCGATGAGCTCGCGCAGACGTGGAGCAATCTCCTTAGTCTTCTCAGCGTCATCCTTGTTAGCAATCCACTCCTGAGCAAGTGCCTTGTACTCGTCGCTGGCGTTGCCGTCAATCATCTCCTGCAGCAGCTTAGCTACGCGCTCCTTCATCTTCTTGTTACCAAGAGCCATACCCAGACCGAACTCGCAGAAGTCCTCGAACAGAGAGTTGTTGAATACTGGACCCTGACCCTTCTCGTTCTTGGTGTAAGGTGTAGAAGGAATAGAAGCAGAGTAGATAGAAGAACATCCAGTAGCGTTGGCAATCATCTGACGATCACCGAAGAGCTGAGAGATGAGCTTAACGTATGGAGTCTCACCGCAACCAGAGCAAGCGCCTGAGAACTCGAACAGAGGCTGTGCGAACTGAGAGTTCTTAACGTTAGACTTGATGTCAACGAGATTCTGCTTAGAAGGAACCTTAACCAGCTTGTCCCAATCGGCAGCCATCTTCTTCATGTCAGCTGCATCTGGGTTGAATGGAACCATCGTGAGGGCCTTGCCAGTCTTAGGATTACCTGGGCAGATGTCAGCACAGTTGCCGCAACCCAGACAGTCGAGTACTGAAGGCTCGATAACGAAGTGCATGCCCTTCATAGCGGCAGGAGCCTTCATCTCGAGAGTCTCCAGACCGTCGAAGCCAGCCAGTTCCTCGTCGGTCAGAACGAACGGACGGATAGCAGCGTGAGGACAGATGTAAGCACACTGGTTACACTGGATACAGTTGTCCTTGTTCCAAGCGGGAACGAAGGCCTCTACACCGCGCTTCTCGTAAGCAGCAGTACCAACCTCCCAAGAACCGTCAATAGTGCCGTGCTTCACGAAGTCAGAAACCTTCAGCAGGTCACCAGCCTGAGCGTTGATAGGACGAACAAGCTCCTTAACGAATGCGGGAGCGTTGTCAGCTTTCTCAGCATCGTCGGGCAGGTTAGCCCACTCGGGCTTAACTGTCAGCTGAACATACTCACCACCACGGTCGATAGCAGCATAGTTCTTATCAACAACGTCCTGACCCTTAGCTCCGTAAGACTTCAAGGCAGCAGCCTTCATCTTCTCAACAGCAAGCTCTACAGGGATAACGCCTGTGATACGGAAGAATGCACTCTGCAGGATGGTGTTTGTACGGTTGCCCAGACCAATCTCCTGTGCAATCTTGGTAGCGTTGATGGTATATACTGTAATGTTGTTCTGTGCGAAGAAACGCTTTACCTTGTTAGGCATGAACTTCTCGAGCTCGTCGGCATCGAAGATAGTGTTCAGCAGGAACTGACCGTTCTTCTGCAGACCACGTGTAACATCGTACATGTGGAGGTAAGCCTGAACGTGGCAAGCCACGAAGTTAGGTGTGGTTACCAGATAGGTAGAGCGGATAGGTGTATCACCGAAACGCAGGTGAGAGCAGGTGAAACCTCCTGACTTCTTGGAGTCGTAAGAGAAGTAAGCCTGGCAGTACTTGTCGGTGTTGTCACCAATGATCTTAACTGAGTTCTTGTTAGCACCAACGGTACCATCAGCACCCAGACCATAGAACTTAGCCTGGAACATGCCAGCACCACCGAGAGCAATCTCCTCAACCTCAGGCAGAGAGGTGAAGGTAACATCGTCTACGATACCGATGGTGAAGTGGTTCTTTGGCTCTGGCATAGCGAGGTTGTTGAACACGCTGATGATCTGAGCAGGAGTGGTGTCGTGAGAACCGAGACCGTAACGTCCGCCAACGATCAGAGGACGATCCTCTACATCGTAGTAAGCATCCTTAACGTCGAGGTACAGAGGCTCGCCATTTGCTCCTGGCTCCTTAGTACGGTCGAGAACGGCAATGCGCTTAACACTCTTTGGAACGCTTGCCAGCAGGTGCTTAACTGAGAATGGACGATAGAGGTGAACAGAGATCATACCAACCTTCTGACCGTTAGCGTTCAGATAGTCGATAGCCTCACGAGCTGCATCGGTAGCAGAACCCATCAGGATAATCATGCGATCAGCATCCTCGGCTCCATAGTATGAGAACAGGTGATACTCACGACCAGTGATCTTAGAGAGCTCGCCAAGATACTTCTCAACAACCTCAGGTACTGCATCGTAGTATGGGTTACAAGCCTCACGGTGTGTGAAGAATGTCTCGGGGTTCTCAGCGGTACCACGTGTGATAGGACGCTCAGGAGACATAGCACGATCGCGGAAACGCTTGATGTACTCTTCCTTAACGAGAGGACGAACATCCTCCTGGTCGAGCAGCTCAATCTTGTGATACTCGTGAGAGGTACGGAAACCATCGAAGAAGTTAACGAATGGTACGCAGGTCTCGAGAGTAGCCAGGTGAGCAGCAGCAGTCATATCCATCACCTCCTGTACAGAGCCCTCGCAGAGCATAGCGAAACCAGTCTGGCGGCAAGCCATCACGTCCTGGTGATCACCGAAGATACAGAGAGAGTGAGAAGCCAGCGTACGTGCAGAAACGTCGAATACGCATGGGATGAGCTCACCAGCAATCTTATACATGTTAGGAATCATCAGGAGCAGACCCTGAGAAGCAGTGAATGTGGTGGTGAGAGCACCAGCCTGGAGAGAACCGTGAACAGCACCAGCTGCACCAGCCTCTGACTGCATTTCCTGAACTGAGACGTTCTGACCCCAGAGGTTCTTACGACCACGGGCAGCCCACTCGTCAACGTGTTCCGCCATAGGAGATGACGGGGTGATGGGGTAGATAGCAGCTACCTCCGAGAACATATAGCTCACGTGAGCCGCAGCCTCGTTACCATCACAGGTGATAAACTTTTTTTCTTTAGCCATTTGTTTTTTAATATTAAAAAAATGAATAAAATATTTGTTTAGTAGAGGAATCCCAGCAACCACAGTGGGATTTGGTTATCCTTACCAATCTCTGTATTATATCGTGCGTAGATTGTGTCAACCGAATACCTCATCTTATTATGGGAATTGGCATCGCAGATACGGAATTTCAGTTTGCCGTCGACCAAATAGTATGGATCACGACCGTTTTGATTGACCTTGTGGTCTTTCCACAATGAGTTGACAAAGAAAGTCTCCATGGCCGTCTGCTTTTCTACGTGAATGGGGTAGATGGCATAAAGCAGATTGGAGTTGTGGAGCATGACTTTCGACGGCTTCTTGGGAAAATCCTCACCGACGGGGTAAATCATGTTGAGCAATCGGGCATCAGTGAGATACTTGATGTAGTTCATCACAGTAGCACGGCTCGTCTCAATGCTCTCAGCGAGTTTGCTGACATTGGGTGCTTTAGGGCCTTCCTCAGCCAGCTGGTAGAAGAGCTTCTTGATCTTTGTCAGATATTTCAGCTCAATCTGTTTGATGAGCAGGATGTCAACCTCGGTCATCATGTTCATGGTCTTCAGCAGGTTTTCGCTATAGTTACGCTGCTCTTGGAAGAAAGGATAGAATCCATGGTGGATATAATCCTGGAAATAGCGGCGAGGCGACACTAATGGCAGAATCTGCTTGATAATGCGCTCGTGGTCTTGAAGAATCTCTTCCAGTGTGTAGGGGCGGAATTGGTTGCCCGTAATGAGGTTGAGGAACTCGCGGAAGGAGAAACCTCGTAAGTTGTAACTCTTGACAATGTTGTTCAACTCAGGATTTTCGTCCTTCAGGCGCATCACACTTGAACCCGTGAAAACAATCTTCAGGTGGGGATAGCGGTCGTAGCACAAACGAAGCTCCTTTGACCAGTCAGGCTGTTTAAACACCTGATCGATAAGGAGCACACGACCACCTGATTTACAAAACTCGCCAGCAAAATCGGCAATGCCTCGACCTTGAAAATAGAAATTGTTCATGTTGATGTACAGGCATTGGCGATCGTTGATGTCAAACTTCTCTCTGGCATACTGTAAAAGGAAGGTTGTCTTTCCTATCCCGCGCGTACCTTTTATACCTATCATGCGGTTGCTCCAATCAATCTCATCCATCAGGGTACGACGAACTGGGGCATTAACATGCTCGACTAAGTAGCGGTGTGTTCGAAAGAATGCTTCCATTAAGCGTGCGAATCGTTTTAAAACAGCTGCAAAGTTAGTAATTATTTCTCAAATTGCAAAGTCTAGTTAGCAAAATTAGTACTAAATTATGTTATTTTTGTGATTTCTAAATAAAAAAAGGGGCTTTTTCAGCTCCCTTCTCCTAAAATTTGTAGGCGACATCGACCATAAACCAGCGTCCACGTTGTGGAATCAGAGTGGTTGACATGCCACTTTGGTAGTAACTTTTATTCAGTACATTGTGGATGTTGAATCCAAAATTCAGCTTGCCAATGGTATAATCGGCTCCAATGTTCCACAGGAAGCGTGAGGCTACATCATCGTGCTTCTGGATTCGCTCTCGCATCACTACAAGATTCTGTTCTATGGTTTCTATTTTCTGCTTCAGCTCGGGAGTAGGGTTTTTATTGTATTCTACATACAACAGGGCCAGTCCTTGGGCATTATAGGTGTAGATGGCATAGTTGGTGATGTCAATGTAGAGGGCTTTCTGCTTGCCGTAGAACGACAGGTGGGTGTGAAGGTTCAGCGGTTTGACAGGGCGCCAGGCAAGAACAGCGTTGGCGGATATTTCTGGGGTATTGTAGGAGTCGTCGGCCTTAAAGCTGAAAATTTCCGATTTCCTGATTTTCTGCCATGTCACCGCCAAATTGGCTGAGAAGGTCTTGTATTTGTAGTTGCCGGACACCTCAACACCATAGGTGTCAATGTTACCCGTGTTGTAGTGTTCGTAGAGCTCCAGGTAAATCAGGTCGCGGGCGCGGTTGTAGAATCCGTTGATTTCGAAGTCGAGTCCTTTCAGCCATTGGTTGGCACCAAAGGTCAGCTGGTAGGAATGCAGCGACTCGGGATCCAGATTCTCCGTAAGGTGTTTTACGTCCATCATCTCTGCCAAGAAGAGGTTGGTCTTGCGGTAGAGGTACGGGGCGTCGATAAAGGCTTTCGAATAGCTCAGCTTCACATTCCATTTCGGCTGGACAAAGATGAGGGCCAGACGGGGAGAGAACTCTTTGATCTTCGTGTCGTTATAGCGGTTCTTATAGTCGAAGCGCAGTCCGGCATTGAGAATAAATGGTCCCCAGTGGTGCTTCAGTTGGGCGTAGGCGTTAATATTGCTCTCATGACCCTTACCCAGTTCAGAGATCGTGTTGGACTCAGGGATGCTTGAGGTGAAGTCGTAGCCGAAGGTATAACGGACATCATCCAATTGGAAATAGCTGCCCTCGGCTCCGAACGAGAAGTAGGCCTGATGTTCCTTGGTGTTGATATAATTCCAGTCACCTTGCAGCTTCGCTCCGAAGGTGTGCTCCTGACCGTTGATATAGCGGGAGATACCTCCATGTCCGCGTACCACTTCTTTTACCTGGTCGGGTAGGGGGAGAAGACTGGCCAACGCTGACACTTGTGGGTTGCTGATCACTTGATAATGGGTGAGGTCGCTGTTGTCGTAGGTCGCAATTCCTTTCATATAGACCTTGCCAACCTGTTGCCCATAACTCAGTTCGGCATGGTGAGAATTGGTGGTGAAGCTGGGCTTGATGCCATTATGGGTGCGATACTTGTCAATATCGTAGGGACCAAAAATATAGGTCATTGACATGGGTGAGATAACCTGCGAGAATTGGGTATTATACAGAAACTGTAAGTTCTTGTATTTCAACGACATACCGATGTCGTAGGAAGGTTTCTTGCCGATACCTCCAATGGTGATGTCTCCCTCCTCTAGTAGTAAAGCTGTTTTTTCCCGGGGCATGAATACTTTCTCTCCTGTTGCCCTGTAGAAACTGCCCCAAATGAGCATGTCAAGGTCGAAGTAGCGCTTGCCAAACAGCATGGAGCCGCGCACTTGTCCGTAGTTGCCGACACCAGCACGTGCCTCAATGCCGTCAACGTCAGCGCCCTGCTTGGTGATGAGGTTCACCACAGCCGTAAGCGACACGCCACCATAAAGCGACGAGGCTGGTCCGCGCAACACTTCTATCTGCTTGAGTTTGTCGAGGTTGATGCTGAAGTCGGGAGATGCAATATTGGTGGCATAGCTATTCAAGCGATGACCGTTGAGCATGATGAGGATTTTCTCCTGTCCGTTGCTGTAGATGCCACGCATGGCGATATTGATGTCGTCGTTGCAGTCGATGAGGGTCATGCCAGGAGCATAGGCTGCCAGCACTTCCTGCAAGTTGCGAGCCCCTGAGTTGCGGATCATCTCCTCGGTAATCAGTGTGGTGGGCACAGGTACCTCGTTGAGCGTCTCGGAATGGCTGGAGGCAGTCGTGATGGTTGCCGTGCGTCCGGAGCGAATACGGTTTACCATATCAATGAAGCGAGGTGGATCGTTGATCGTGGTACTGTAATAGGGGTTCTCGTCCAGCAATGCTTTGACATATCGCTCGGCCTCAGTGTCGTTGTCGGTAGCGATATCGCACAAGGCCAACAAACGGTAGGCACTTTGCAGGACATTACCCTTGAAATGATGAATATTGTTGAACAACTGAACACGGGCCGTGTCCAAACGTCCGATATCATAGTTATCCTCAGCTTGTTGGTAAACACCAATCTGCTGTCCTTCTGTGTCTTGCGCTGAAGCATTCAGGGTGAGACCACAGAATAGGAGAGAATATATAATCTTTCTCATTTTTTCTTGATAGGTAGTTCGATGATGAAACGGGAACCTAGGCCGGCCTCTGATTCGAAAGTGAGGTGGCCGTCATGCTTGGTCTCAATAATATCGCGGGTAATGCTCATACCGAGTCCGGTCCCTTGGCCGACGGGTTTTGTGGTGAAGAAATTCTCATACAGGTGCTGCTTGACATCATCGGTCATGCCCATGCCATTGTCGGAAAGGATAATCCTAATCGTGCTGTCGGTTGCCGTGACGCTGACATCGAGCGTTGGTGCATAGTCAGCACCAGACTGTTGCGACTTCTCCCATACCGTGTAGCAGGCGTTGTTGGTGATGTTCAACACAGCACGGCTCAGGTCTTGCGGAACGGCCATCGTCTGAGGGATGCCGTCCTGATAGTTCTCGTGGATAGTGATGTTGAACCCTTTATGGTTGGCACGCATGGCGTGATAGGATAGATGGACATACTCTTTGACCAATCGACAGACATCGGTAGGTAGATACTCGTTCTCCTTGCCTCGGGACACGAGTAGAATGCCTTGGATGATGCTGATAGCACGTTCGCCATGTTCCACGATTTTACTCATGTTCTCCTTCAGGTCGCTGACGATGTCTTCCATCTCCTCACGGTCTTCCTGAGGTAGTTTGTCCTCATTGTCCTCCACAATTTCCGTCAGGTCTTTGAGCAGCTTCTCTGACATCTTGCTGAAGTTGATGACAAAGTTAAGCGGGTTCTGTATCTCATGGGCAATACCTGCGCTGAGCAAGCCCAGTGATGCCAGCTTTTCTTGTTGCTTCAGCTGTTGTTGTAATGTCTCTATCTGTTTCTCCATAGCCTTTTCGTGTTAAAGGGTTGGTATAGTAATCGTAAATTCAGTATAGACGCCTTTCTCGGACTGGACGGTGATATCGCCCCCGTGATGCTGTGCAATCTCCTTGCTCAGATAGAGCCCGACACCTGAGGCTTCTCCTGTGGTCTTCGTGGTGAAGAAGGGATCAAATATCTTGTGCAGAATATTCTCGCTGATACCTGTTCCGTTGTCGTGAATGTGTATCTCGGCCTGTTTCCCTATGGTGGTCAGCGTCAAAGTAATCTCAGGTGAGAGGCCTCCTTTCTCGCACTTTTTGACCACAGCATAGACGGCATTGCCCAACAGACTCATGATGGTCTTGCTCAGCTGCTCGGCATTACCATTAATCATCAGCGGACTTTCGGGCAGATAGAACTTAATGGAAATATGGTATTGGGTAATTTCCTTTTCGAAATATTTCTCGAGCATCTCCTGGTCTTGTCGGAGCAGGGCGTTCATGTCCATCTTGACCAATCCACCGGAGCGATCTTTCAGAATCTCCTCCATCGCCTTTAGCGTACGGGAGGTGTTGGCACCATGTTCACCCACTTTCTGCAGATTGCCTTCCAACATGTCGAGAACATCCATCGTATCTTCGTAGTTCTCGGGGTCTATGTTGTCCTTCTCATCTTCTACGTTGGCTTCGATATCCTTGACCAGTCCTTGGGAGAGCTTGGCAAAGTTGTTGATGTAGTTCAAAGGATTGAGAATACGGTCAATCAGTCCCTGGGTAAGCTTGGCTACGGTAGCCACCTTCTCCAGCTTGACAACTTCGGCAGTACGCTCTTTAACCAGATTCTCCAGACGATGTTTCTCTCGCTCCAGTTGGTGCAGACGATATTGTACCAGGAGATAGACGATGCCACCCAGCAGAATGGCATAGAGCAGAATCATATACCACCGCAGGTAGAAAGGACGGGCAATGCTGAAGCTGATGGAAGCGATGTTCGACAGACGGCCATACGCATCGCGCGACTGGACTTCAAAGGTGTAATCGCCATGGGGCATGTTGTTAAACTCTTCAAAGGTATCTGTGTCCCATGCAGTCCAACGGCCACCGTTCAATCGATAGCGGTATTGGGGAATGAGCAGCATGGAGGGATAGTCCACGGCATAGTGAATAGTGATATGGCGCTCGTCGCTCGAGAGCTCCGTCAACTGCTCTGGTTGTGGACCGTAGCCTCCCCAAAGTACACTGTCGCCATGGAGGATAATAGAACGGATGAAGACTTTGGCCTTGACATTCTTGACGGGGTCTTTCTGAGAATAGTCGAGCACATTCAGACCCATGTCGCCTCCCATCCACAGATGTTTTCCTTCGCGTAGCATGGCTCGCACACTATAGTCCATCAGAGGATAGACCATTTCGGAGAGCAGTTTTTCGCGGTAGCCGTGCTTTAAGGCATAAAGCTGTTTACCCTTGCTGTTGGTCAGCCAGGTGTATCCGTCGCTGTCTTGATAAGAGAAAAGCGGGTAGGGGAAAGGCTGCTGGGTGCTAGCTGTTATCGTTAGCACCTCGTCATCGTATTGCACGAGTGTGGAAATCTCGCTGTCCTTACTTTTTGTCTGTGGAATGAAATGTTGCTTATTATGGTTTTTCCAGATATGACCGTAGAGATTTTTTAGCCAGATGGTTCCTGTCTTGTCTTTCAGCATTATGGTCACACGCTCGGCATCGCTAATCTTCTCGCGATGACCATTGAAATCATAACGATAGACACCATCAGTCTCGCCCGCATAAAAACCTCCGTCTACTATCATCACCGATGTCGTATTGGATGTGGTAAGGTGGGTCATACCCGTAGGACGAATCTGAAAGATACCATCGGCTGTTGCTGCCAACAGACTACCGTTGTGCTCCACGAGTTGCCAGCAGGCTAATGTCATTTCGTTGATCTGCATGAACTGGTTGCCCTGCATGCGATAGAGTCCGTTGAGGGTTCCAACATAAAGATCGCCATTCAGACGAGCTATCGAGAGCACCTCGCCACGCAATCCTTCGTTGGTTGTAAAGTGGGAGTATACGGAAGGTACGGCAATGGAAAAGATACCATTGTCGGTTGCTCCCCATAGGATGCCGTTTCCATTGTAAGTAATGTGGGTGACGTTGTTGGAACAAAGTCCGTTGGCCTCAGTAATCTTATATATGACATCTCCATCCTGATCTGTGATATAGATGCCTTCGCCTGTTGTGGAGACGGCACTCAGCCCGTTCTCCAGCTGCTGGATCTGGGTGACGTGGTGTTCTGTGCCCAGGGTGGTAAAACCTGACTTTGGTAGAGTACCTTGCTTATTCCATACCACGTCGTCGCCTTTGATGTCGTAGATCTTACCATCGCTGACGAGGAACGACACTTTTCCTTCAATTTCCCATATCCATTGCACCTCGCCTTGGATAGTATGATTCTCGTCGATGGTTTCCAATTGCAATTTTCCATGATCGTCAGGAGTCACGTACCCCATATAGTTATAACCTCCTGCCCATACACGTCCTTTGGAATCACGGAAAACGGCTGTGATGCGGGTGATGCCTGGCGTGTGAATGATGCGCCATTGAGCGTTATCGAAGTAGATAAGTCCTTCGAAATTAGCGACATAAACGGTACCGTCGGGCCCTGTAATAATATCGAAGTTCTGCTTGTGGGCATTGTACCTAGCTGCCGAATAGTTGCGGATAAACGGAATGCCCTGTGACCATAAGAGAGCCGGCAAGCAGATTAGAGCAAGTGTCAGGAGTATCTTTTTCATCGTCCGGCCTCCTTTCCAATAAATGTCTCGTAGGGCACATTATGTCCTATGTAGTGGTCCCACTCTTGTCTGGTGAGGTTGCGTTTCAGCTTGCTCTTGATTCTTTCGACCATCTGGTTGATAGCAATGAACTCTTCCGTCAGGTTGCCTTTCTGGTCGCCACACCAGATATTGTGTTTGGGGGTGTCGAAAGTGAAACAGGTAATCCAGTTGCCTGTCTTCAGAATGGTCATGGGCTCTATTTTTGCCGTGTTGGTCATCCAAAGATTCAGTGTGCCATCATAGCTAGATGAATAAAGGAGCCAGCCGTTGATTTTCAAGAATGATATTTGGGAGCGATGACTGATGAGCTCGTAACGTTTTCCTTTGGCGTCAAAGAGATAGATGGTGCCATTCTTCATACCATAGGCTTTCAGTCCGGTGTTCTTACTGCTGGCAAAGGCTGTCACTTGTCCGCTAACAGGTAATCGGCTGGTCTCTATCTTGTCCATGGTGCGCACGACGTGCATGCGACCTTTATTGTCGAAGATGACGGGAGCGTAGTCGTAGCGGGTAACGAAGATGGGCTTGATAGACCACTTCCGCGTCTTGATAATCTGCAGATTTTTCGTATCCAGCTGAGCGATTCCTTGTTCACCGATAATAAACATCTGTTCGTCTGCAGGCTGAATGGCTATCAGCGAACCAATGCCACTGACCTCGCGAACAAGTACTTTTTCATGTTGATAGACCACTAAATGGCCGGAACGGCTGATGCAATAGATGGTGTTTTCGCCGCGTATAATGTAGATATCGCGGAAATCGTAGCTGCTATTGGAAATGATAGTATCCGTCTTTAACTGTTTGCCAATTAGTTTGTGCTTCAGCAGTTCACCATAAGAGCTGCAGGTCACGAAACGGTCTTTACTATCGTTTGCAAAAGCAATATCTGTGACCGTCCCTTTGTGCTTGTTCCATTGATGTCTGCTTTCGCTGGTCATTTCAAGTGCCTGGTAGATAGTAGGATAGTAGACATCGCTATTGTAGCGGTTGGTATAAAGATATGCAGCATAGGCCAGTAGATCGGCTGTCTCTCGATTGCCTGCTTGATGTTGTGTGATGGCAACATTGCCTAATTGGCGGGCCAGCGTGATATAACTTAGCGTGTCAGCCATCCGCTTGGAATGCTCTGCCTCTGCACGCTGTTGTTCCGCAATGGTACGCTGGCTTTTCGCAATCTCGGAGGCTTCCAAAGCACGGTGCTCGGCAATAAGGGCGTTTTGTCGCTCCTCTTCGGCATTGCGACGCATCTGCTCGGCTACCTTGGTCTGTTGCTCAGCGGCATCACGCTGCTCCTCGCTTACGCGACGTTCTTGCAGGGCAATCTCTTCCATCTGGGCGTTGATGCTCTGCATAACAGCTGATTGTTTCTCCTGCTTGGTCAGCTGAGTCACTTTAGCTTGCAACTCTTCTACTTTTTGTGCCTGGTTATCATAGGCAATATATGCCATGATTGCTCCAGCAGCACAGGCTGCAGCAAGAATGCTGGCTATCAGCGTGCTTGTCTTGCCGAATACTCTCATGCCTTGCGCTTCAATGCCATCAGTGTGATATCATCGCTTTGGGGAGCTTCGCCAGCAAAGACCTTGACATCAGCCAGTTGCTGGTCGATTACTTCCTGGCAAGTCTTGCCAATCAGTTGACCCAAACATTGTTCCATGCGGGCATCGCCATATTCCTCAAACTGAGCATTTGTAGCCTCGTTCACACCATCGGTATACATAACCAATGTGTCGCCAACACCCAGTTGCGCTTTTTCGTTGGTGAAGGTAACGTCTTCAATAGCACCTACCATACAGTTGGTGCTCACAGGCAACTGTTCAACACTTCCGTTAGCTCTCAGGATGTACGGCGAGTTGTGGCCACCGTTGCTATAGTCCAGTTCGCCCGTCTTGATGTTGTAGATAGCATAGAAAACGGTGACGAACATGCAGTCAACAGACTCCTTACTCAACAATTCGTTCGACTTGCTAAGACTGTCGCCAGGTTTTCCGCCTTGTAGTCCGACAGTACGGATTAACGTGCGGCTGACGGCCATAAAAATAGCAGCGGGAATACCCTTGCCGCTGACGTCGGCCATCACCACTCCGATGTGGTCTTCGTCAATGCGGAAAAAGTCGTAGAAGTCGCCGCCCACGTCCTTGGCAGAAGTCATCAGGGCCGCCAGGTCTAGCTCGCGCTCGTTCTCGGGGAATGGCGGGAAGATGCGGGGCAGGATAGCCTGCTGTATCTCGGCAGCCACAGCCAGATCGGTCTTCAGTGACTCCAGCTGTGAGTGCTCCTCTTGCGACCGCTTGATATAGTCTATCTGCTCGATGGCCTTCTCGATGGTGATGCTTAGATCGTCCAGGTCTATGGGTTTGGTGGCAAAGTCGAAGGCACCGTTGTTCATGGCCGAGCGGATGTTGCCCATATCGCCGTAGGCGCTGACCATGATGCACTTCAGGGCCGGGTTCTGCATCTCGTTGATCTTTGTGAGCAGCGTCAGACCGTCCATTTCGGGCATATTGATGTCCGACAGGATGATGTCAATGTCCTTCTGGTTCAGCAGGACGGTAAGTGCCTCTAGTCCGTTGTGGGCAAAGAAGAACTCGTATTCACCCTTGCGTATTTTACGTCTGAAATACTGAGTCAGCAGGAGCTCAAGGTCCATCTCGTCGTCGACACTAAGTATCTTTACCGGTAGTTCCATTTTATGTTGCAGTTTATAAATTTGTACGGGTACTATTAAATAACCTTGCAAAAGTAGCGATAATTTATTAATTATGCAAAACAATTAGCGAAAAATTGAGAAATATGTTGTACCTTTGCCTCCCGAATATGGCAACATTACACATTTTCAATCCGGAACACGACATTGCGTTGGCCTCCGATCTGGCCAATTTCACCGCTCCTCATGCCGGCAGGCAGCTGCGGGCCGACATGGGTTTTCTGCCTGCTCTGTGGGCCAAGAAGGACGATGCAATATTGGTCGACAATGTGGAGTATGCTGAGAAGGCGTGGCGTAGGATAGCAGGCCGGTTGTCGCTCAGTCGCACCCAGCGTTTCTTGACCAAAGGTCAGCTGGCAGATCAGTCTGATATCGATACCGTCCGGCCTTGGGGCTGGGACAAGGCCTTGAAGGCTATGCTCAAACGGAGTGGGGTGGAGGAGTCGCTCCTGCCTTCCGACGCTCAGCTGGAGCACATTCGCCAGTTGTCTCATCGTCGTGTGGCTGCCGCTTTGTTGCCACTACTGCAGATGGAGGGTACCGTTGGCGAGGCTTACGAGTGTACGCAGGCATCCGAGGTTGAGGATCTGTTGGTTCGCTATGGTCAGGTGGTGATGAAGGCTCCTTGGTCGTCGAGTGGCCGGGGACTTCGTTTTCTGTCCACCAATCGTACTCCTTTTGAGATGCAGGCTGGCTGGTTCCGCAATGTGGTGGAGCGTCAGGGCTCCGTGATGGTAGAACCTTGTTACAACAAAGTAAAGGATTTTGGTATGGAGTTCTATGCCGATGCTGATGGCCAGATCCGCTACGAGGGCCTCTCCCTTTTCCATACTGTCAATGGTGCCTATGTGGGTAATATTCTGGCTACGGAGCACACTAAGCGAGAAATGATAAGCCGTTATATATCAGTAGATTTACTCGATATAATCAAGCAGAGAATAATGAATAACATCAACCTCGACGACTACCGCGGTCCCTTCGGTATTGACATGATGATTGTCTCCTCTCAGCTCCATCCTTGCGTTGAAATCAACCTGCGCCGGACCATGGGGCATGTGGCTCTCTCGCTGACTCCTGACGATGACGAGGTGCTGAAGGTGATGCGTATCAAACTGACCGATCATTACAAACTATCAATAAACAAACTATGAGACAAACCATTCTAACTGCAATGGCACTGTTCGCACTTGCTGCCAGTGCCCAGTACAAATCAGAGGTGTGGTCGCCCGATAATGGCGACGGGACCTACACTAACCCCGTGATTAATGCCGATTACAGCGATCCTGATGTCTGCGTGGGAGCCTCGGGTGAGGACTACTACCTGACGGCCTCCAGCTTCCAGTGTACCCCCGGTTTGCCCGTCCTTCACTCCAAGGATCTGGTCAACTGGGAGATTGTCAGCTACGCCCTGAAAGAGCTGTATGCGGGCGACAAGAAGTTGGTCGAGCATTTCAGCACGCCCCAGCATGGCGCTGGTGTCTGGGCTCCCAGCATTCGTTTCCACAACGGCTGGTACTATATCTATTGGGGCGATCCCGACTATGGCGTGTATATGGTGAAGACCCAGCATCCGGAGGGTGAATGGGAGGCGCCCGTCTGCGTCATCGGGGGCAAGGGTTACATCGACACCACTCCGCTTTGGGACGATGATGGTCGCTGCTATCTGGTCAACGGTTGGGCCAATTCGCGGTCTAAGTTTGCCAGCGTGCTGACGGTTCGTGAACTCTCTGCTGATGGCACCCGCGCCATTGGTCAGCCTGTCATTGTGTTCGATGGCAACGGCACGGAGAATCGCACCTGCGAGGGTCCTAAGTTCTACAAGCGCGACGGCTGGTATTGGATTATGTGTCCTGCCGGTGGTGTACCTACTGGTTTCCAGTTGGCCATGCGCTCCAAGTCGCCCTACGGTCCTTACGAGCATAAGATCGTGCTGCAGCAGGGCAAGACCAATATCAATGGCCCTCACCAGGGTGGTTGGATTCATACCAAGTTTGGCGAAGACTGGTTCCTCCACTTCCAGGATAAGGAGGCCTACGGTCGTGTGGTTCATCTGAATCCCGTCGACTGGTCTACCGGCTGGCCTATCATGGGTAAGAAAGGTGAGCCCGTTACCACTTATAAGAAGCCAATGGTTAATGGTCAATGTTCAATAGTCAATCCGGTAGAGAGCGACGAGTTCAACGCTCCCGTTATTGGCAAACAGTGGCAGTGGCACGCCAACTACGACGAGAAGTTTGGTGTTCCCACCGCTTTCGGCACCATGCGCATCTACACCTATAAGCTCTCTGAGCAATGGAAGAATTTCTGGGAGGTGCCCAACCTGTTCTTGCAGAAGACACCTGCCGACGAGTTCACCGTGACCACTAAGCTGCGCTTCACCTCGAAGGCCGACGGTCAGATGGGTGGTCTCATCATGATGGGTCATAACTACCAGGCGCTGGTGGTTAAGCGGGTAGGCCAGGAATTCCAGCTGCTCATCCTCACCTGTCAGGACGCCGACCGTGGCAAACCCCAGCAGGAAGAGCTCGTAGCCACGCTGAAGCCCACAGCTGCTGACAAGATAGACTATAAGCCAGGCATCCACGAGGACATCTATATGCGTTTCAAGGTGAAAGACTCGAAGGTGAAGTTCTCTTGGAGTCAGAATGGTAAAAAGTTCAAGGATTGTGGCAGCGAATACCAGATGAAGGAAGGCAAATGGATTGGCGCCAAGTTCGGTTACGTCTCAGTAGAGACCAATCCCAAGGTTGACCGCGGCTGGTTGGAAGCCGACTGGATTCGCGTTACCAAGTAAACGAACATAACCCCCATTAATAAAGGACTGCTTCGGGATTCTCCTCCGAAACAGTCCTTTTTTTTCTTTGAATTAAACCAAATTTACTCCGAAAACATTGTTGTTATCAGAAGCGATGGAGGATTAGCAGAGCTTACGAGAGCCGTCGCCAATCACTACGTCGTAAACTTTGGGCTCGTGGCCGTACTTCTCGTTGAACTTCTGCTTGGCAGTAGCTACGAACTGCTTGTAGAGATCGTTGCGCACGAGGTTGATGGTGCAGCCGCCGAAGCCGCCACCCATGATGCGTGAACCGGTGACGCCACACTCCTTGGCAATGTCGTTGAGGAAGTCGAGCTCTTCGCAGCTTACCTCGTAGTCCTTCGACAGGCCTTCGTGGGTCTGATACATCAGCTCACCAACCTTCTCATAGTCGCCTTCGTTCAGGGCTTCGCAGACGCCCAGTACGCGGTCTTTCTCACCGAGCACGAACTTGGCACGCTTGTAGTCTTCTTCGCCGACCTCGGCACGAACCTCATCAAGCTGTTCCCATGTGCAGTCGCGCAGGGTCTCGAACTTGCCCTCCGGGTGCTTGGCCTGGATGTGCTTCACCACATTCTCGCAAGAGTTGCGACGATCGTTGTAGGGTGAGCCGGCCAGCTGGTGCTTAACAACTGAGTCGAGCAGTACGAGGCGATAGCCATCGGGCTTGAAGGGGAAGTATTCGAACTCGCGAGAGCGGCAGTCGAGGCGCATCAGACAGCCAGCCTTGCCGAAGACGGAGGCGAACTGGTCCATAATGCCGCAGTTGACGCCGCAGTAGTTGTGCTCAGTAGCCTGTCCTGCCAATACCATATCCCACTGGCTGACCTTGTTCTCGCCGAAGATATCGTTCAGACCGCAGGCGAAGCAGCTCTCCATAGCAGCAGAGGAAGACATGCCGGCTCCGAGGGGCACATCGCCAGCGAAGGCAATGTTGAAGCCCTTAACGGGAACGCCCAGCTTCTTCATCTCCAGAGCGATACCATAGATATAGCGAGCCCAAGAGGCCTTAGGACCTGCGGGGTCGGAGAGCTTAAAGTCTACACGGTCCTTCAAGTCGATGGCATAGGCCATCACGGTGTCTTCGGTACCATTGGCACGCATCTCGGCCATCACGCCCTTGTCTACTGCACCTGGGAACACGAAACCACCATTATAGTCGGTGTGCTCACCAATCAGGTTGATACGGCCTGGAGAGGCATATACATTACCGGTCTTACCATCAAAGTGCTTGATGAAGCGGCTTCTTACAAAATCGATTTCCATCATAATATTTAAAGTTAATAGTTTTGTTTAATCCACGGGAATGTCTTTGTTGACGTTCTTACAGCCCAGCAGAGCGTAGTAGAACATGTAGGCCATGGCCAGGAAGTAGATGAAATAGCTTGGCATGTAACCCATGATGTCGGCGAAGAAATTCTGCACTACCGGCAGCACGCCACCACCTACTACCATCATCATGAAGATGCCGGAAGCCTGAGCGGTGTACTTGCCCAGTCCCTCGGTGGCGAGGTTGAAGATAGACGCCCACATGATAGAGGTGCAGAGACCGCAGAGCACCAGGAGAACAGCGCTCAGAGGCACGGTGGTCATCTCAATGGAACCCTCGAGAATCTTCACCAGCGGCATGGTAGCCGTAACGCTCTTTGGAGTGAGGATGGCAGCCACGATGAGCACCATTCCGATGAAGGTGGTGAGCAGCATCATCTGGCGTGAAGAGAACTTGCCGCCAATGGCACTACCGATCATTCGGCCAACGAGCATCAGCAACCAGTACATGGCGGCTACAGCGCCACCGATGGTGGCAGCATTGAGCACGGCCTCGGGGTTCACCCAGGCACCGTTGGCTGTTGTGTCGGACAGGTAGAAGTTCAGACCGCCGGGGATACCAACCTCAACGCCTACATAGACGAAGATGGCAATAACGCCCAGCAGACAATGGCGGAACGACCAGGGAGAGTGCTCGAACTTGGTCTCGGCAGTCACCTTGCCTAGCTCTGGATCCTGAATAGGGATGAAGAGCAGGATGCAGAAAGCAGCGGCGAATACGGTCATGGCGATGTACATCACCAGATTAACGTCGGCCATCTGCGTTGCGGCTGTCACCGTACCGATCAAGGCACCGACCAGCATGGGCGTCATTGTTCCTGACAGTGAGTTGAGCGTGCCACCGATGAGGTTGAGCTGGTTACCACGGTTACCACCACCACCCAACAGGTTGAGCATGGGGTTCACCACCGTATTGAGGATACAAACGGAGAAGCCGGAGATGAACGCACCAAAGAGATAGACGCAGAAACCGGAAATGCCTCCAGAGAAGCCAGAAAGGAACTGGATGAGCACACCGATGAAACCTACGGCGATACCGATAAGGGCAGTCTTCTTGTAGCCCACCTTGGTCAGCATCTTACCAGCGGGGATACCCATGAACAGATAGGCAAAGAAGTTCATGAAGTTACCCATGATGCCTAATACGTTGCTACCACCGATTTCCGGCTGGTTCTTCCAGATAACACCGATGGGAGCGCCAAGATTCGTTACGAACGAAATCATGGCATACAGGAACATCATAGTTACAATGGCTATGATGCTTCCGTTTTTCTGTTGATTACTCATAATTTAGTATTGCGTTTGAAATGATTACTCTACAACACCGAAACGATAAACAGTCTTCTGCTTGTACTGCTGTCCTGGATTCAGGATGACAGAGGGGAAGTAGGGACGGTTGGGTGAATCGGGGAAGTGCTGTGTCTCGAGGCAGACAGCGCTGCGACGTGGGAAGGTTGCTCCGTTGGCGCCCTTGTAGCCCGTAGCGAAGTTAGCAGTATAGAGCTGCATACCAGGCTCGGTGGTGTAGCACTCCAGCGTGCGGCCGCTCTTCGGGTCGGTAACCTTGGCTGCAAAGCTGAGCTCGCCCTCTTCGCGCTTGTTCAATACATAGTTGTGGTCGAAACCGTGACCGAACTTGATCTGCTCGTGGTCAGCATCGATGTCCTTTCCGAAAGGCTTGGCCTGGCGGAAGTCGAACGGAGTGCCCTCCACCTTCAGGATCTCACCGGTAGGAATAGCGGTGGCATCGGTGGGCAGATAGAAGTCAGCGTTGATTTCGCAAATCTGATCCTCGATAGTGGGAGTGGGATTAGCGGTGCCGGTCAGGCTGAAGAAGGCATGGTGGGTCAGGTTGACGATGGTCTTCTTGTTGGTGGTGGCGAGATACTCAATCACCAGCTCGTTCTGGTCGGTGAAGGTGTACTCTACGGTAACATCCAGTTCGCCTGTGAAGCCTTCCTCACCATAGGATGACTTTCTGTGGAGAGCCAAAGAGCGGGGACCCATCTGGCGGGCATCCCAAACCTTGCAGTTGAAGCCCTTCAGACCGCCGTGTAGGTGGTTGGGACCATCGTTGATAGCCAGCTGGTAGTCCTTGCCGTTTAGCGTGAACTGACCCTTGCAGATGCGGTTGCCCCAGCGTCCGATGAGGGTAGAGAGGTAGGGCTCGTTACCGCTGGTGAGCTGTTCGATACTTGCATGTCCCTGAATGACATTGCCGACGTTACCGTCCTTGTCGGGAACCATAATTGCTACGATAGCACCACCATAGTTAGATACTGCTACCTCGTAACCTTTGCGGTTCTTAAGGATGTATAAATCTGTTTTCTTACCGTTGATAGTGGTTTGAAAATCCTTGCGGTTCAAACCACACAAATTCACGTTTTCTGTAGTGTTTGCCATATTGTTAATGTTTTAAGTTACTAAAATCTATCTGCAAAGTAACCTAAAAAAAACGAGAACAACGAAAGAAAAGTGGAAAAATATGTTTATGAGAGTGTTAAAAACACCTAAACGCAGGTTTTCAGGAAGTCGCCAACAACATAAGAACTGCCCCCAACGAACACGAAATCGTCGTGGGCTGCGGCTTTCATTGCCGTCGTATATGCCTCATAAACAGTAGGATAAGCATTACCTTCCAAATCGTGACGGGCTGCCATTTCCTTGACGACACCCTCGCTGAGGGCGCGATGGTTGTCGGCCTTGGTAAAATAGTAAGTGGCATCTCTGGGTAGCAATTCGAGCACTCCGTCGATGTCTTTATCGTCGACCATACCGAAGACGATATGCATCTTCCGGCATTTGACGGTCTTCAGCTGTTGGCTGATATACTGCCATCCACCGACATTGTGTCCGGTGTCGCAGACAACGCGCGGATTGGTGTGGATGGTCTGCCAGCGACCCTTCAGTCCGGTGTTGGCCGTGACGCTGGCGATGCCCAGTTTCAGTTCGTGCAGACATTTGGCCTTATTGGCCTCGTCGTGGCAAGTGCAGAGGAATCCCTTGTTGGCAATGGCGTAAAGCGCATGAAACACGGTATTCAGGTTCTTCTCTTGATAAATGCCTCCCAGGTCGCCTGTCAGATCGCCGAAGCAGGGGGTGTGGAAGAGCATCTTGCCGTCGTCGGTCATTTCGGCGCCGGCAACCTCTGGTTTGTCTTCGGCAAAAGTGATGGGGGCTTCCATCAGCTGGGCCTGAGCCTCGAAGACGGGGCGCGTCTCGTCGTTGGCCTCGCCGATGATGACGGGTACACCTCTTTTAATAATACCGGCTTTCTCTTTGGCAATCTTGGCCAGCGTGTCGCCCAGCATCTGGGTGTGGTCAAAACTGATATTGGTGATGACCGACACGATGGGGGTGATGATGTTGGTGCAGTCCAGGCGACCGCCCAGTCCGACCTCAACGACGGCAATGTCGATATGGCGGTCCTTGAAATACTTGAAGGCCATAGCCGTGGTGACCTCGAAGAACGAGGGATGGAGCGGTTCGAAGAAGGAACGCTCCTGAGCCACGAAGTCGGTGACGTATTGCTCGCTGATAGGAAGGCCGTTGACGCGGATGCGCTCGCGGAAATCAACCAGGTGGGGCGAGGTGTAGAGACCTACCCGATAGCCGCACTCCTGGAGAATGGAAGCAATGGTGTGGGAGACGCTGCCCTTACCGTTGGTACCGGCCACGTGGATGGTGGCATAAGACTGATGAGGATGGCCAAAATGCTCGTCCAACGCCATCGTGTTGCCCAGTCCTTCCTTATAGCCGGCAGCCCCTTGTCGCTCGAACATGGGAATCTGGTTGTAGAGGTATTCGCAGGTCTCCTGGTAGTTCATTGCTTAGCTGAAGTAATTCTTGAATTTCTGGAAGATGGACTGCTTGGTGGCAGCATCGCCCTTGAAATTGTCGCTCTCGCGGAACTGCTCGATGGCCTCCTTCTCTTCGCGTGAAAGGGTCTTGGGAACGTAGACGCTGACGTTGACCACGAGGTCGCCATTGCCGCTTCCGTAGCCCTTTACGGCGGGAAGTCCCTTGCCGCGCAGGCGCATCGTCTTACCAGGCTGTGTGCCCGGTTCCATCTTCACTTTCAGGCGGTTCCCCTCAATGGTGGGAATCTCCACCTCGCCTCCGAGTGCTGCTGTTGGGAAGTCGAGCAACAGGTTGTATATCAAATCGTTATCATCGCGGATAAAGGTGTCGTTTTCTTCCTCCTCGATATATACCTGGATGTCGCCGTTAATGCCCTTGCGCTTTCCAGCATTACCCTTGCCGGGGATGTTGACCACCATTCCTTCAGCCACGCCGGCGGGAATTTTGATCTCAACCACCTCTTCGCCTTTCTCAATGCCTGTGCCGCCACAATGCTTACACTTGTTCTTGATGATGCTGCCTTCTCCACCACAAGTGGGGCAGACACCTTGGGTCTGCATCATGCCGAAAATGCTCTGTGTGGTGTGGGTGATGACGCCTGAACCATGACAGGTTGGACATTGCTCACTAGTAGAACCGGCTTCGGCTCCTGTGCCGTGACAATGCGAGCAGGTGACGTCTTTGCGCACCTTGAATTTCTTGGTCACTCCGTGGGCAATCTCATCGAGCGAGAGCTTTACCTTCAGACGAAGGTCGCTTCCGCGATGATGCTGACGACCGCGTGAGCCTCCACCGCCGAAGCCGCCAAATCCGGCACGGCCTCCGAAAATGTCGCCAAACATCGAGAAGATGTCATCCATATTCATCGATGCTCCGCCAAACGGGTCGAAGCCACTGCCACCGCCTAAGCCACTGAATCCGAACTGGTCGTACTGCTGACGCTTCTGCGGGTCGTGCAGCACGTCGTAGGCCTCGGCAGCCTCCTTGAATTTCTCTTCAGCCTCCTTGTTGCCGGGATTACGGTCGGGGTGATATTTGATGGCGATGGTGCGATACGCCTTCTTAATCTGGTCTTCGGTAGCGTTCTTGTCAACGCCAAGCACCTCGTAGTAGTCTCTTTTCTGTGCCATTGTTTATTGTCCAACTGCCACTTTGGCGTGGCGGATTACTTTATCGTTCAGTTGATAGCCTGCCTGCAGACAGTCGATGACCTTGCCTTTCTTGTCGTCGCCCATGCCGGGAACCATTGCTACGGCCTCGTGCAGGTCGGTGTTGAAGTCGGCATTCTCGGTCTCCATCTTCTTGACACCAAGGCCTTCCAAAGCTTTCATCATCTTGTGGTATATGAGCTCCATGCCCTCGCGCAATACCTCAGGGTCGTCTGTCTTCGCACCGTTCTCGATGGCACGCTCCATGTCGTCGATGACTGGCAGAATGGCACTAACAGCCTTCTCGCCACCGTTCAGGATCAACTCGGCCTTCTCCTTCAGCGTACGCTTGCGGTAGTTGTCGAACTCGGCTGTCTTGTAGAGAATCTGCGTCTTCAGCTCCTCGATTTCAGCCTGGGCAGCCTCCAATGGGTCTTTCTCCTCAGCATCCTCAACGTTCTCGGCGTTTTCGGCAGTTTCTGTCTCTTCAAGGGCGGCAGTAGTCTGCTCTTCCTCTTCGATGTTTATCTTTTCTTCTTCTGTCATAGTTGTAATCTTTCTTGTCTTTTTGTGGAACCTTCTAGCAAATAGTGTGCCAATTTTAGGCATAGAGCTCTGCTTTCTTCTCCTTGATAGCCTCGTCGTAGATGTAATCGTCGTAGGTCATCAGCTTGTCGATGGTGCCCTTCGGCGTTAGTTCGATGATGCGGTCGGCCACAGTATTGATGAACTCATGGTCGTGCGAGGCAAAGAGAATGTTGCCCTTGAAGGAAACGAGGTTGTTGTTGAAAGCCTGAATGGACTCCAGATCCAAGTGGTTGGTTGGCGTGTCCAGAATCAGACAGTTGGCATTCTTCAGCTGCATGCGGGCAATCATACAACGCATCTTCTCACCACCGGAGAGCACGCAGACCTTCTTCATGATGTCTTCCTCCTTGAACAGCATTCGTCCCAGGTATGACTTCATCATCACCTCGTTGCCGGTGCCGTATTGTGACAGCCAGTCGACCAGGTTCATCTCGCTCTGGAAGAAAGAGGTGTTGTCCAAGGGCAGATATGCGGTGGTGATTGTTACCCCCCATTTGTAAGTGCCGGCCTGGGCCTCGCGGTTGCCGTTGATAATCTCGAAGAGTGCCGTCATAGCTTTCGGGTTGTGAGACAGGAAAACAGTCTTCTGTCCCTTCTCGATGGTGAACGAAACATTATCGAAGAGTACTGTTCCGTCGGCATCGGTAGCCTTCAGACCTTCTACCTCCAGAATCTGGGTGCCAGGCTCGCGCTCCATCGAGAAGATAATGCCGGGATATTTGCGCGTTGAGGGGGTGATTTCCTCCACATTCAACTTCTCCAGCATCTTCTTGCGTGAGGTGGTCTGCTTGGATTTTGCCACATTGGCAGAGAAGCGGCGAATGAATTCCTCCAACTGCTTGCGCTTCTCCTCGGCCTTCATCTTCTGGTTCTGAGCCTGACGCAGGGCCAGCTGGCTGGATTCGTACCAGAAAGAGTAGTTACCAGAGAACAGCGTCACCTTGCCGAAGTCGATATCTACTGTCTGGGTGGATACGGCATCGAGGAAGTGACGGTCGTGACTGACAACCAGCACGCATTGCTCCAAGTTAGACAGGTATTCCTCCAACCATTGAACGGTATCGAGGTCGAGGTCGTTGGTGGGCTCGTCGAGCAACAGGTTGTCGGGATGCCCGAACAAGGCCTTGGCCAGCATGACGCGCACTTTCTCGTTGTTCGATATCTCGCTCATCTGCTTGTAGTGCTGTCCCTCGGCAACGCCCAGGTTCTGCAACAGCTGGGCAGCCTCGCTTTCAGCCTCCCAACCGTTCATCTCGGCAAAGGCCATTTCCAGGTCGGCGGCTCTTACACCGTCTTCCTCGGTCATTTCCTCCTTGGCATAGAGCGCCTCACGCTCCTTCATATTGCTCCACAACGGCTGATGACCCATCAGCACGGTGTTCATTACCGAAAATTCATCGTATTTGAAGTGGTCCTGCTCCAAAACGCTCAGGCGCTCGCCTGGCTGCATCTCGATCGTTCCCTTGTTGGGCTCCAGCTCGCCGCTGATGGCGCGAAGCAGGGTAGACTTGCCTGCACCATTGGCACCGATAATGCCGTAGATGTTACCACTCGTAAACTTCATGTTGACGTCCTTATAGAGCGTCTTCTTACCAAACTGAATAGCCAGATTTGTGACTGTTATCATGTCTTCTTATACCTTATATATTATTAATTTGGGGTGCAAAGGTACGAAATAAAGTGAAAAGTGAAGAGTGAAAAGTGAAAAATTTGCTTCCGCTAACAAAATTTCTCTAAACTTTAAACTCTAAACTCTAAACTTTTTATTATCTTTGCAGCATGTTTTCATTGTAAAGTCTGAAATGTAAGTTGCAAAGTTTGGAATTTAGATACCAAAGTTTGGGATTTACGTTTCAAAGTTTGAAATTAAAAATAGTAAACGTAGTATGGCAAATTATGTTATTAAAGAGATGTCCGCAGGTATGGGCAACGGCAAAAAAGGAAGGATATTTCCCAAAATGCAAGTTTATACGGAGTTCGACTACGACAAGGTCGTCGAACTCGTTCACACCAATTCGCCAGCTTTCAGCGAGGCGACTATTCGAGGTGTGCTGGATACGCTTGCAGTTGTTATGAAGTCGTATCTCCCGTTGGGACACACCATGAAAATTGACAATCTGGGAGTGTTCTCGCTGTCGCTGGAATTTGCCGACAACGAAGCAGAAGCTGCTAAATACCATCACGTCAGGGTGAAAGGCGTGAATTTTAAGGTGGATAAGCGTCTGGTGGATGCCATCAACAAAGAGAGCACTTTCGAACGTGCAACTGGCAATTCCACGTCCCCCTCACCTTATTCTCCTGAGGAGCGTCTGCAACGAGCCCTGAACCATATCGGCAAGCACAGTTTCATTACCCTGCAAGAATACGCCAACCTCAACAACCTCAGTTACAGCACCGCCTCTCGCGAACTCGCCAAACTCGTTGCCAATCCCTCCTCAGGCATCAAGGCCAAAGGCACCGCTTCCCACAAAGTATGGGTGCGCAGCGAATAGCAAAGAAAGACTGCAAATTTGGCAAATTATTCTGAATTAGCAAATATAGTTATGGAAAAAGTAGTATCTTTGCACCCATGAATACACCATATTACATGATTGAGGAGCAGAAGTTACGTCGTAACCTGGCTCTGATTAGCGATGTAGCACGTCGTACGGATTCTGAATGGATTCTGGCCTTTAAGGCGTTTGCTCTCTGGAAGACGTTCCCGATATTCCGCGAGTATATTTCGGCGACAACAGCCAGTTCGCTCAGCGAGGCAAGGCTGGCGCTGGAGGAGTTTGGTTCGAAAGCACACACCTTTTCACCTGCTTACAAGGACGACGAGATAGACGAGATAGTTCGTTGTTCCAGTCATCTGACATTCAATTCACTTTCACAGTACGAGCGATATCACAATCGGGCAGGGGAGTGCTCGCTGGGCTTACGTGTCAATCCGGAGTATTCAGAGGTGGGCACCCTGCTCTATAATCCCTGTGCTCCTGGTACGCGCTTTGGTGTTAGTGCCGACAAGTTGCCGGACCAGTTGCCTGCCGACATTCGCGGCTTCCATTGCCATTGCCATTGTGAGAGCGGTTCCGACGTATTCGAACGTACGCTCCAACATATCGAAGATAAATTTGCACGTTGGTTCCCACAGATTGAGTGGATCAACTTCGGTGGTGGCCATTTGGTGACGCGTGCTGACTATGACATCGACCGCTTGGTACGCGTTGTTCAAGGTTTCCACGAACGTTATCCGCATCTGAAGGTCATCTTCGAACCAGGCTCTGCCTTCGCTTGGCAGACGGGACCCTTGGTTGCCAGTGTTGTCGATATTGTCGAAGATAAAGGCATCCGGACGGCTATTCTTGACGTCAGCTTCACTTGTCATATGCCCGATTGTCTGGAGATGCCCTATTATCCAGATGTTCGTGGCGCCGAACATGTTGATGAAGCTAATCATGCCTCTCACCTCTATCGTCTTGGAGGCAACAGCTGCTTGGCAGGCGACTTTATGGGAATGTGGCAATTCGATCATGAACTGCAAGTGGGTGAACAAGTCGTTTTCGAAGATATGATACACTACACGACAGTCAAGACCAACATGTTCAACGGTATCTCTCATCCTTCCATCGGAATGCTAAAAAGTGACGGAAATTTGGTCGTTTTACGCCAATTTGGGTACGAAGATTACCGAAATCGGATGGATTAATGCGATTTTTTGAAAAAAAACAGCAAAAAAGTTTGCCAGTTCCGAAAAAAGCATTACCTTTGCATCCGCAATCGAGAGAGATGCTCCTCGCAAGAGGATAAACAAGCGGAAATAGCTCAGTTGGTAGAGCACAACCTTGCCAAGGTTGGGGTCGCGGGTCCGAGTCCCGTTTTCCGCTCAACATGTTGAACAAAAAAGAGCATTAGAGCGTTGGGTTCTAATGAACAATGCCCAGGTGGCGGAATTGGTAGACGCGCACGTTTCAGGTGCGTGTGCCGCGAGGCGTGCAGGTTCGAGTCCTGTTCTGGGCACTCTTTTTTATTCACACGTTTCAAGTGTTGGAGAGGTGGCGGAATTGGTAGACGCGCTACTTTGAGGGGGTAGTGTCAATTGCGACGTGGGAGTTCGAGTCTCCTCCTCTTCACCATCTTTTTAACAAATTAACGCGGAAATAGCTCAGTTGGTAGAGCACAACCTTGCCAAGGTTGGGGTCGCGGGTCCGAGTCCCGTTTTCCGCTCTTTTTTTTTCTTGAATTTTTGAAAAACGAACCATTCTAAATGAATCTATATTTACGCTATTTCGATAGAGAAGTGCTTGTCAATAACGTTGACGATGCTATTGCGTTTTTGGCAGATATTGACGAAGTCGGTATGAACCCCATGCTGGAGCGCGACATTCGTGACTACGTGGCCAGCGATATCATGTACCCCAAGCGCTATAAGACGCGTCCGCGCGTGTACTTTATTATTATTAAGACAGAGGCCGCTACGATGCAGGACTTCAAGGAGAAGAAGGCCGTCAACAGTTTGGAGAGTGCAAGCCAGAAACCTGGTGTAAGCGCCGTGATGCGACTGAACGAGGAGCGTTTTGGCTGGTACGAGGGCACGATTGACTTTAAGCGCGTGTTGTTGGTTCCCGGTACAAGCAAGTTCCAGTATCGTGATACTCACTTTGTGGCTCGCTGCAAGGCTGTTTCCGGACAGGACTGCTACAATCGCATTGTCGACCATCTGAGCCAGCGCGTTGATAGCCGCAGCCAGTTCCCCTCTGCCAAGGGAAAGAATTTCAAGTTCCAGTATCTGGGACAATGTAAATAACCGATTATCAATCTCAACCTTATGAATAAAGTAATGCTTATAGGCAACGTCGGCGCAGATCCTGAGATTCGCTATGTGGATCAGGGAGTAGCTGTTGCCCGTGTGCGTCTTGCTACGACTGAGCGAGGCTACACTCTTCCCAACGGCACTCAGGTTCCTGACAGGACCGACTGGCATACCGTGCTGTTGTGGCGCAAGCTGGCCGAGGTTGTCGAAAAGTATGTTCATAAGGGTGATAAGCTGTATATTGAGGGGCGTATTCGCTATACTTCCTATGACGATAAGCAGGGACAGCGACGCTATGCTACCGAGATATGGGCTGATAATATGGAGATGCTGACTCCAAAGGGAGAGGCTGCTCCTGTTTAAATCATGGACGAATTTCTACAAGTATTCAATGAGGTAACCCTGTTGTCGCCGTCAGTAGGTGCTATTGCGGCAGGCATCGCGGCTTGCCTCCTTTTGTTTGTTTCCGGTTTTGCCTCTGGTTCAGAAATTGCTTTCTTTTCGCTGACTCCCAATGATCTGAGTGAGATGGACGAAGAGAAATATTCGGCTGATGCCAATATCATGCGGTTGCGTGAGGATTCGGAACGCACATTGGCTACAATTCTGATTACCAACAACTTGGTGAATGTCACCATTATCATGCTGTTTGGCTATTTCTTCGATCACGCTGTTGATTTCGGTGGTTCATGGTGGATAGAATTCCTCAGCATGACGGTTCTGCTGACTTTCTTGCTGTTGCTTTTTGGCGAGATCATGCCCAAGGTTTATGCAACGAAGAGTCCGCTTCATTTCTGTCGTACAACGGTAAGTGGCATCATGTTCTTCCGTAAGCTGTTTTATCCGATTGCCAGTATCGTGGTGAGCTCTGGACGACTGACTGAGAAAGTGGTGCAGAAAGAGAGTAAGGCGCTGAGCGTTGATGACTTGGAGCAGGCGCTGGAACTGACCGATAATGATGATATCAAGGATGAAAAGCGCATGCTTGAGGGTATCGTCCGCTTTGGTGATGAAACGGTGAAGGAGGTGATGACCA
>Ga0129306_1001176_pt1 | contig 32172 bp, 29 predicted proteins | sample P827metagenome_FD_94438 | JGI IMG/M metagenome (GOLD analysis project Ga0129306, IMG submission 94438) | Capybara group fecal microbial communities from Wisconsin, USA - P827 metagenome | ecosystem: Host-associated > Mammals > Digestive system > Large intestine > Fecal | place: USA: Wisconsin...
TCACACAACACGGCATCTATTATTGTGCCATTGACGATTTCTGCTCCGCTGCCACCGAGGACATGAAGCGAGCCGTCCTCTTTGCGGAGCTTGAAAAGCATCTCCCCACCCTCTATGGGGAAAGCCCTCTGGAACTCACGCAGAGGATTTATGAAGCCACAAGAGTCACTGCTACAAAAAAGGAAATGGAGAACTTCTGTAATCGGTACGTCAGGACATTGAAGCTGAAAATCGTTGACGGGAAGTTTAGTGTTGAGATACAGAGATAGTCAGCCTGACATATTATGTAGATAGAAATAGTAGGCATTAGCCTAAAAGTGTACTCCCGTGCCAAGTGATGACACGGGAGTTTTTTCTGAACTTCGACTCCGGTGGGATCAAAGTTGCCCCGTTACAATTTAGCCAATTTTATCAGGTATTCGCTAATATTTGTGCATCTCTCCTGCTCGACCTTTTGCATAAGCTCGTCAAACTGCTCCTTCGTTACAGATACTTCCAGCTTGACCGTATTGCCGCGCAAGGGCTGCTTGAATAAATCAATGATACCGTTTTCCGTAAGAAAATCTATACGCTTTTGAGAGAATGCCCCTCGTTTGATCGCACCTCTCTGAGCCAAAAACCATTTTCTCAGTTCATGATATTCGTCCGGCAAGTCAATATGACCGTGTTCTTCGTAAAACGCTTTCAGTTTCAGGCAGTTTTCGTGCCATTTTTGAGTGTTCTCTTTTCTGACTCTCCTATTTTGGTTTCCCTCGTCTATGCCAAGCTGACGGAGCTTTTCACGCTGCTGTTCATCGAGCCGGCTGTTATCCGCATAGTATTCCTTTATCTGAGCTTTGAGCCATGCCGATATATTGGAAATATGCTGCCCTGTAATGCGTGGGGGAAAATTCCATATCGTGTATTCCGGATTCCGTTCTAAATACTGTTTTACATCATACCAATGCCTGTCCCACAGTATTCTTGCATTATTTTTCTGCATCTGCTCGGAAGATACAGCGATCTCCGAAAACAATTTTGCTCTTGCAGGACTTAATTTTCCGTCCTCATAAGCTCGGTGATTGTTCCGGTACCACACGTTCAGCATTGTTCCCGATGATGAAACAAGCTCGGACGGTACAGGCATATCAGGGTGAGATTTGATAAAAGTTCTGCATTCATCAAAATTATAGAACCAATTTATATCCGAGCTGTCCCAAATGAAATACAGCTCTTGCAGTTTACAGATAATCTCTGCCGGAAGTGTGCCGCCAGTATATCTGCTGCGGACATTTGTGAGCCATTCTCCCAACGGGAAATCGCCATTTGTGTAGCTTTCGGAAACATTCAGATGATGATAATAGGCGTAATACTCCAATGCACAGGCGATCCCCGTTTTATCCTGTACCGACAAGCGCTGTGTGTCTATAATATTCCGATTGAAACCCATTTCTTTCAGTTTATCGGCTATTTCGGAGGAAACGCCGTTGCTGCGGAGGCGGAGTCTAAGGACTTCCAACCACGTTCCGAGGGGAAAGCCATCGGCACAAATATGAATTTTGGGAACATAAATATTCTTGTGTTCGCTGAAATACTGCTCGGCATGGGTAAGTCCGTCCTTGTCCTCAAATTCGGTATGCAGCTTTGACATGATAAGAACATTCGGAAAGAGCTTCATTTCTCGCTTTTCGTTATTTGTACTCCAGTCAAATCCCAGCGCATCGAGCATTTCTATCTGCACTTCTTGTGCCTGACCTCTGTTGCGCCTGTCACGCATCGCCACGCACCATTTACCGAGCCTGAACCCGTCCTCGCAGACATACGCAACAGGCATTTGCAGATTGCCGTATGTACGCTGAAATTCAAGTGCATGACGGTATCCGGTGTCAAACGGATTTTCAAGAATAAACATCAGATCGGCTTGCTGTATCCACTCAAGATACCGCTGTTTCAGCTTGCCGGACTTATATTTCCTGCGCTGAATCTGCACCCATGCAAACAGGTCAATGCCTGTTGTTTTACCAAATGTTACACCCTTTTTGATCTTATCATTACCCGTTTCATCGAAATACTGTTTTACGTCCATGAGAACCTTATAGAACTCATTGTCGAATTTGTTTCGATAACTTTCAATGCCAAAATCGTGAAGAACCGCCCTGCGTTCATCGGTCATTTGACGGCCTGATCTGCCTAAATAAGTAGTGTACTGCTCTTTGAGCCAATTCTGCATTGTGATTCCGTTTGAAGTTGTTACATCATAGGGAATATCAGAAATCTCGCAGTTATGCTCTTTTATGTAGGCACATATTTCATCAAAATTCTGCTGCCAGCGGTCACTCATGATATTGCTTTTTGCCTGCGGCTTCTTCCGGTTCATCAGCGATCAGCGAACGGATAAATTCGCTGACAGACCGATAGCCGTTCTCTTTCGCCAGTTTTACAAATTTTTCATGCTCCTCATTCGTCACACGGACACGGATCATGAACTCTTTATTTACTCTATCAGGTTTCTTTATGTTCGCCATTATCATACCTCCATGTTTATCGTGGTGTCAGGTGTAAGGTATCTATAATTCTACTCCGAGACTACGGAGCATTTTGATATGCCCGTCTGTCATTTTTCCCTGCTGGTATTTCTTTCGCTGATTTGCTATCCATATCGCAATAGGAAATTCATCGGGCTTATTTCGTGTCGCTTTCGGCAGATAACCACGTTCCTCAATAAACGCTTTCAGCCGTTCATATTGTTTTTCCCAAGCATCTTCAAACTTGTTTTTGGTATCGGGCTTGATACCGATCTTTGCAAGTTTTTCAAGCTGTTCGGCTGTTCGTGGTGTATCATAATTGCCCCACACAATGTTTTTTTCATTGTTCAGCCACGATTTCAGGCTGCTGCCGTCAACAATAATATCGGCAGGGACAGTGGTTTCAAGACCATGTTCGGCAAAGAACCTGACCGCTGCTTCATACATCAAATCCCAATGCGAGGTCTTGTCGAGTGCCTTGCTGTTGAGTATCCGTTGCATTAGCTCAATTTGCTGCTCATCGGTGATCCTGCCGTCCTCAAAGCGTTTGCGCTGTGCTTTTATCCAGCGATAAATATTCAAGCCATTATATTCCGTATCCAAATGCAGCTCATCGGGAGTATGACTTTCGACAAATGCAAGCACTATTTCAGCGTTAGCAAGCCATTTCTGCTTTTGCTTTTCGCTGGGCTGTTTCCGACGTTCACTTCTTTCAGCCTTAGTCTGCTTAAACGGATAGCCTATGGCATCGAGCTTTTTCTTCTTTTCCTCAGAAATTGCTCCTTTTTTATAGGCTCTGCGCTGATCTGCCGCCCATGAATAGAGGTCAAATCCGCTTTTACTGACCGCACCTTTAGGAATATATGTTATGCCATTAGCTTCAAGATACGCTTTCAATTCCTGATAGCGTTCTTCCCACAAATCACTCTTTTCAAGCTGTACACCAAGCTGCTCAAAATGTGCGATATGCTTTTTGGGAAGTTTGCTATTACGATATTTATTCTTACAGTTTGCAAACCACAAACCTAATCTGTAACCGTCTGCACAGACAATATCGCCGTTCAAAGCATCAACACCATGTTCAGCGATAAATGCTTCAAGGTGCTGGAAACCTTGCTCATAGGAGTTTTTGACACGCTTTTCAAAAGCATTGTCCCAATCCATACCGATCTCAGACAGCAGCTCATAACGCTCCTGTGGGAGCTTTCCTGCATGATTGAGCTGTCTTTGCCGTCTTATCCATTCACCAAGCTGAAATTCATCAACACAGTAATCCTTCGGAATATCGAGATCACCATGCTCCTCATAATATGCCTTCGCCATTTCATAACGCTCAGTCCATTGTTCTTCGTAGAGAGAAGTACCATACCGCAGACCGATTTCTTCCAGTTTCGCAAGCTGTTCGGGTGTATGCGTTTTCTTGCGCTTGCCCTCGGCTATCAGCTTTTGCTCGTTTAGCCATTTACTGAGCCATACGCCGTTTACAACATACTGCGCCGGAACATTCAGATCACCGTGTTCCTCATAATACGCTTTTGCAAGCTGATATTTTTCTTCCCACGGATCGGACTTTTCAAGTACAAATCCAATTTCACGGAGCTTTGCAATATGCTCCTCTGTGATACGTCCCTGTGCATAAAAATCACGTTGGCGGCGAATCCACCTGCCAAGCTGTATGCCGGATTCCGTTTTATATGAAACAGGTATATCAAATGTGCCGTTTTTCTGATAATAATCGAATAGCGCCTGAAAAGCATTGTCCCATTGTTTTTCGTACCTGTTGCCCCAGATCATTCCGAGCGTATCAAGGCGAGCAACCTGCTCATCTGTCAGCTTATAATTCTTTGCCTGCTGATTTCGAGTAGTCTTTAAATTTGTAAGCCATTGACCGAGCCGAATGCCGTCGCTGTCAACATATCTTGTGGGTACATCAAGATCACCATGTTCACGATGATAACGCACGGCAGAGGCATAGTATGTTTCAAACAGATAGTCAGGTACACTCCAGATCATACCTATCTTATCAAGTGCTTCAATGCGCTCCTGCGTCAGCATTTTGCTCCTGATACCGCTTTTTTTGAATGTGCGTATCTGAGCGATCCAACGACCGAGATCTACACCATTTTCATCAACATAAGTTGCTATTGGTTTCAAATCTCCATTTGATTCGTAATACTGTTTCGCAGCATTATAATACTTATCCCAGCTTACATCAGCCGCAGACTCCCACCGCATTCCGAGGGCGTTCAGCTTGTCGATCTGAACCTGTGTCAGATTACCGTTGACCGAACCGTTATATACTCTGCGCTGTGTCAGTATCCACAGACCAAGAGAATAGCCTTCCGGTGTAAAATATCGCTTTGGAACATCAAGATTACCGTTCAAATCATAGTATGCCTTTGCCTGCTCATACATTAAATCCCATGAAGCCGAAAGCGTACCCTCTAATTCTTCAAACAGGCTCTTGCAGTCAGCTACCTTATCGACCAGTTCAAATGTCTCATTGACAACAAAACCCTCTCCGCCGTGCGAACGGTAATACTGGATAGCGACCTGCATTTCTTCCTCAACAGCATCAATGCTGTAAAGGTTTTCAATATTATTGACAATATCAAAGATAACAGGATTGCGTGATTTTGAAGCAGACAAGGCTCGTCCTATCTGCTGTTTATAAATTATGGGGGAAATCGTAGGGCGCAGCAAAATAACACCCGATACATCGGGAACGTGTACGCCCTCATTCAAAGCATCAATGCAGTATAGGAGCTTTAGGTGCTTTTCATCATTGTCAGCCTTGAAGTCTGCAAAACTCTTGCTTGCCGTAGGATCGTCGGAGTAAACCGAATAGATATGCGGTTTCTTATCGACCTTTCCAAACCATTCCTTTGCCTTATTCATCATATCAATCATATGATCGTAATTGGCACAGAACACGATATATTTGCCGTTTCTGTCCTCAATATGCTTGTCAAACAGCACATCGAGATTTTCAGCTTTCTGCAATGCACGGCGAAGTGCTTCAAGCACCTTTTCGGCGGCATCACGAGCAGCCTTGTTTTTAGCGGAATGAACACGCTTTTCGTATTTCTCAAAATCCTGCTGATACGAAAAGATAGAGAGTATATATTTGGGCGGAGCAAGAATGCCGCGCACGATAGCTTCTCCCAAAGTCATTTCGCTTGCAACATTGCCGTCAAACAGCTCGTCCGTCATATCACGTTGATTGTCGAGATAACGGATAGCTGTTGCGGACAGACCGAGAACAGGCACATCGGGATACGCTTTCAAAACCGCATCAACGCCAGCGCCCCAAAGCTCTGCACCACACCTATGAAATTCGTCGAGGATTATGTAATCGGGTTGTATTTCGGCAATTTCTTCTACTGATACGTTCATCAGCTTTGCATAAGTGTAGAATTTTACGTTTTCGGGCTGATAACCGTCAGAAGTTTCAGCAAGATTTTCAAGCTGTGTCTGATAGATGTATCGGGACGGAGAGAGCCAGCAGATTGTTTTATCGGGATTATCCTCACACAGCTTGAACCCGATAAAGGATTTGCCCGTTCCGGTGGGGTGGATCACGGCAGCCTTTCCACGCTCATCAAGCATATGTACAGCAGCTTTATATGCAGTTTTGTTATGCTCAAACAGGTTCATTGCCATGATCTCACGCTCCTTGTGAGAAAAGCACCATTGCGGTGCTTTTCTGAGTTACGTTATTACTAATTTATTTCTAATCAACAATCAAGATAATATCTTCATTATTCATGTGGACGGTCAATTGATTTCCGTCAAGTTTCGTTGAAACGATACGGAATTTATCAATGATGTGAGTGCTGTCAATTCTGTAAAAGCTGCCCTCATCATATATTTCTGTTGGTTTACCTAATTTGTATATACCGCTTGAACAGCGGATTTCTTTAACTTTATAATCGGTTAGCTTCATCATTATTCTACCGTTACGCTTTTGGCAAGGTTTCTCGGCTTGTCCACATCAAAACCCTTTCCAACAGTTACATAATAACTCAAAAGCTGGAGAGGAATAACGGACAGACTTCCTGCAAATAAAGGATTGATTTTCGGAATATATATCGTGAAATGGGCAGTATCCTCCATAGCATAATTGCCGTATGTAGTCAAGCCCATAACATTTGCACCACGGCTTTTTACCTCAACCATATTGCTGACCGTCTTTTCATAAAGCTCAGGCTGTGTCACAATGCTGATTACAACAGTACCGTTTTCAATCAGGCTGATAGGCCCGTGTTTCAGTTCACCCGCAGCGTATGCCTCGGAATGAACATAACTGATCTCTTTCATCTTGAGACTGCCTTCAAGACCTATTGCATAGTCAATACCCCTGCCGATAAAGAATGCATCCTTGATACCGACCAGCTTCGTTGAGAACCATTGGATACGCTCCTTATCTTCAAGGATACGGCTGATCTTATCGGGAATAGTGTTTATCTCTGCAATAAGTTCGGCATACCTCTCATCAGAGATTTCTTCTCTCGCCTTTGCAAATTGTATAGCGAGCAGATACCCTGCAATAAGCTGAGTGCTGTATGCTTTTGTTGTTGCAACAGAGATTTCCGGTCCCGCAAGAGTATAGAATACATTATCTGCTTCTCTTGCGATAGATGAACCGACAACATTCACTATACCAAGCGTTTTGATTCCCTGTTCCTTAGCAGAACGGAGCGCTGCAAGGCTGTCAGCAGTTTCACCTGACTGGCTGATGATGATAACAAGGCTGTTCTGTTTCAGCTTCATTTTTCTATAACGGAACTCACTTGCAAGTTCAACACGAACAGAAAGGCTTGTCAAATCCTCAATAACATATTGTGCTGCCATACCGACATGGTAAGCCGAACCGCAGGCAACAATGTATATTTGTTCAATATTCCGCATATCTTCATCGGTTAAACCAACATTCTCAAAGCTGATAACGCCGTCCTTGATAACAGAATTGATAGTATCACGAATTACTCTCGGCTGTTCATGAATTTCTTTCAGCATAAAATGTTCGTAGCCGCCCTTTTCGGCAGACTCGGCATCCCATTTGATCTCGGTCAAAGGCTTTGTGATTTCTTCCTGATCAATGTTGTAGAAAGTGACCTTTCCCTTTTCGAGCTTTGCTATCTCGTTATTGCCAATGTAGTAAACGTTTCTTGTGTATTTCAGAATTGCAGGCACATCAGAAGCAACATAAGTCTCGCCATCGGCAATGCCAATTATCATAGGGCTGTCCTTACGGGCAGTGTAAATCTCATCGGGGTATTCCTTGAACATCACGCACAGCGCATACGAACCACGAATACGGAGCATAGCCCTGACAATAGCATCAACCGAACCTTTGCTGTACTTTTTGTAGTAGTAGTCAATCAGCTTTACAGCCACTTCTGTGTCCGTTTGAGATTTAAATGAATATCCTTTTTTAGAGAGCTTTTCCTTTAACTCCTGATAATTCTCGATGATACCATTATGAACTGCAATGACATTCTCATCGTTGGAAGCATGAGGGTGTGCATTGAGAGCAGACGGCTCACCATGAGTAGCCCAGCGAGTATGCCCGATACCACAGCAGCCCTTTACAGCCATTCCTTCATCGGTCATTTCGATGAGAGCTTTCAGTTTGCCTTTTTCTTTTATGATTTCTGTTTCCTTTTCACCGTCACGGACAGCTATTCCAGCGGAATCATATCCTCTGTATTCGAGCTTTGCAAGCCCGTCAAGAAGTATGGGTGCTGCTTGTTTTGTTCCAGTGAAGCCGACAATGCCGCACATAATTATCTCCCTTTAGTTTTATTAAATTTGCTTTCTTATAGTAATATTCTGTCCGTCAAGGCAGCATTCAGAAGGATTCATGAGATTACATATCACTTCTGCCACTTCTTCTGGCTGCATAATAGTTGTCGGATCTTCATCGGGAGCAAGTCTTGTCCTAAGTTTAGTAGCACAACGTCCAGGAGACACGCAATAGACTTTGATTCCATACTCAGCAAGCTCTGCTGTAAGTGTCTGTGACATAGCTATAACAGAAGCCTTTGAGGAAGCGTAGCTTAACCAGCCTGGACGTGGTGTCATACCAGCAGTAGAAGCAACATTTAAAATCTTACCGCCAGTTGACTTCATATACTTCACACATTCTTTCATAAGTAAAAATGGAGCAAATACATTGATTTTATATGTTAATTCAAAACTTTCTAAACTAGTTGTAAGAAGTGATTGAGGGTCGGTATAGCCTGCAATATTATACAAAGCACAAATATTATTTCCCTTTGCAACTTTACTAATAATTTCGGGAATAAGCGTAGCATCTGCTAAATCGATCTGATAAAATGTAACATTTTCAGCTCCGTTTTTCTTCATTTCATTAACGGTAGCTTCAATCGCTTCTACATTACGACCAAGTACAGCATAGGAATCATAGTATTTCCTTTTGCTCAATTCTAATGCGACAGATTTACCTATTCCTGACCCAATGCCGGTTAAAACACAAGTTTTCATTTATTTTCTCCTCCTGAACACTTCATCATAGATAATTTCACCTGTCAACATATCCATGCGAGTAGTTATCTTAATATTATAGTCTTTTCCCTTGATAATTTGAATTTTTTTATCGGGATTGTAATAATAAAGCAAACTTGCATCCTCCGTAAAGACCTTACCTTCGGACTCAGCCTTAATATGTGCATCAAGCAACTGCTGGGTATCAAATTTCTGAGGCAACTGTACATTCACAAGCTCGCTTCTTTCCAATAAGCCTTCAACATTGTCATGTCCCTTCAGAACAGTAAATGGAATATCCAAACCAATCATTGTGTTAGCATTATCAGCAGAAATAAGTTCCTGATAATCCTCTACTGTTACAAAAGGACGAGCTGCTTCATGAATAATAACATTGTCAGTTTTTACCATTCTTAATCCAGAAAGAACCGATGCTTGCCTGCTATTACCGCTTGTAGCATAATCAACTGCCTTGCGAATACCATATTGTTCTAACATAAGATTGATAGAAGAACGATATTCATCGGCACAAACAATAATTATTCTTTTAACTTCATCAAGCAGCTCCACTTTCTCAAGAATATGCATGATCATCGGCTTTCCTGCTAAAAGCATATACTGCTTTGGTATAGAGTTATTCATTCTTGTGCCGACACCACCAGACAATAATACAAATGTATATTCCATATTTCTTCCTCCTCAAAATCAATTTAAATATGAATTGTTAAGATCCAAATAATAGTCATGATGTGATACTCGTTTTTCTTCTGGCGGAAGTTTTCTCCAATCACCATATAAATGAGATAAATATCCATCGTAATCCTCTTGGATATAAACCTCTATACTTTCAAAAGTATGTAGTGTTGGTCTACCAAAAAGTTTTTTAGGCATGATTTCCTTTTTCCCCCATGCACCAACTAAGTTTCCGACTATTTTACAATCATCATATTTTTTCTTTTTACATAACTCGTTAATATCTAAACAAAGTTTCTTCTCTCCACAAATAAAACTTGGCAGATGCTGCATCGTCCAAAGCAGAACGTTTTTATACCACTTTCTGTTTGTAGACACTTTAACGGATCTCAAAGTCAGTAAATTTTTCTTTCTGTTAATCGGGGAAAATGTTTTAGCAACTTCTTCTTTTGTGTTACCGACACCATCAAGAGGAAATATGTCAATATAGATACCTCTTCTTAAAGATTTTGTTGTGTTTTCAATTAGAGTTGTTGTTGTATCATAAATCTTTGAAAAAGAATAACAGAAATTCACATTTGATGAATACACTGACTCCATAACATATTTACTATCCTTTTTAGGAAACAACTGAATCAATTTTTCATAATCATCGCGCGGTAATCCAACATCAATATCATCATCCCAAGGGATAAAACCATTATGTCTCACAGCGCCCAGTGTTGTTCCACCGACTACAAAATATTGAATATTATGCACAATACAAAACTCATGGAAAAAAACAAGCATTTCTAAGAGTTTGTTTTGCATTTCTGTTAAATTAGCCATTCTTATACCTCTTTATTTCTTTTTCTATAGTAATTTTGATGCTTACCACTTATCAAAGTTCTTTTAAGTATCTTCCAAGTGCTTCTTGCCATGTGGGAAGTGGCTTAAAATCGCTATCTACAAGTTTTAACTTGTCAAGTCTACTGTTAAAAGGTCTTACAGCCTTAGAAAGCCCATACTCCGCTGTAGTCACAGGAATAACTTTTGTAGATAATCCAGCCTGCTTATAAATCTCGACCGTAAAATCATACCAAGAAATATACCCGCCTTCATTAGTAGCATGATAATAACCATATTTCTCAGTCTCAGCCATATCGACAAGCAGCCTTGCAAGATCATAAGTATAAGTTGGTGTCCCGATCTGATCATTGACTACACGAACTTCGGGATACTTCTTGCCAACATTCAGCATTGTCTTGATGAAGTTTTTACCATTAATACCGAATACCCATGCAATTCGCACGATGAAATACTTGTCAAGTGTATTTGCAACAGCAAACTCACCATCAAGTTTGGATTGACCATACACATTTTGCGGAGCAAAAACCTTGCAATCAGGTTTCCACGGCTCAGTACCCTGACCATTAAAAACATAATCCGTTGATATGTAGATCATCTTGCAACCAAGTTTCTTGCAGACATTAGCAATATTCTGTGTTCCGTCAACATTTATCGCTCTTACCTTTGGGATATTCTCCTCGTCCTCAGCAGCATCAACAGCAGTCCATGCGGCACAATGTATCACAACATCGGGATTTACTTCTATAATGGTCATATCAACAGCATCTGCATTAGTAATATCAAGTTGTATGTATGAATATTCAGTATTCAGCGTATCAAGAATATCCGAGCCTACCGCTTCATATCCTCTTTTTGCAAGCTCATTCATAACATCATGACCGAGCTGCCCACCGACTCCGGTAACAAACGCTTTCATCATAATGTACCTCTGCTGCCATACATCTTCTCATAATAGTTCTGATACTCGCCGCTGATGATAGTCTCCCACCACTCACGATTTTCAAGATACCATTTGATTGTTTTCTTAATGCCGTCCTCAAATTTTGTTTCTGGCAGCCAGCCAAGCTCGTTGTGTATCTTTGTCGGATCAATCGCATAACGCATATCATGCCCTTTTCTGTCCTCAACATGGGTGATAAGGCTTTCGGGCTTGCCGAGTTCCTTGCATATCAGCTTCACAATGTCGATATTTTTCATTTCGTTGTGACCACCGACATTGTAAACTTCGCCAACTCTGCCCTTGTGAATAATAAGGTCAATCGCACGGCAGTGATCTTCAACATAGAGCCAATCACGCACATTTAGACCTTCGCCGTAAACCGGCAGTGGCTTGTCTGCAAGCGCATTAGCAATCATCAGGGGAATCAGCTTCTCAGGGAAGTGATACGGCCCGTAGTTATTGGAGCAGCGTGATATAGTCATAGGCAGACCGTAGGTTCGGTTATAAGCCATAACAAGAAGGTCTGCACCCGCCTTTGAGCTTGAATATGGGCTGCTTGTATGTATCGGCGTTTCCTCAGTAAAGAACAAATCGGGACGGTCAAGCGGAAGATCGCCATAGACCTCATCGGTAGAAACCTGATGATAACGCTGAATGCCATACTTGCGGCAAGCGTCCATTAGCACCTGAGTACCGAGGATATTCGTCTGCAAAAAAATCTCAGGGTTTTCGATAGAACGGTCAACATGGGACTCAGCAGCGAAATTCACAACGATGTCGGGCTTTTCTTCCTCAAACAACTTATAAATCGCTTCACGGTCACAAATATCTATCTTGACAAATCTGAAATTTGGATTGTTCATCGCAGGTTCAAGAGTAGAGAGATTGCCTGCATAGGTCAGCTTGTCCAAACACACGATTCGGTAGTCGGGATAGGTATTCAGCATATGGAAAATGAAATTAGAGCCGATAAATCCGGCACCGCCTGTTACAAGTATTGTCATGAAAAACCCTCCTTAAAACTCAATCTTAGATTCCGCAAGTGACGGGTGATCTTTATCTTTCTCGCTGAGAATGATCTCGCCTACATCAGGCCAATCAATGCCGATTGCAGGGTCGTTCCACATGATACCGCCCTCGTCCTCCGGATGATATAGTTCGTCACACTTATATGCAAATTCAGCGTAATCGCTCATAACAACAAATCCGTGAGCAAATCCACGGGGAATCATAAACTGACGCTTGTTTTCCTCTGAAAGAACAGCACCTACCCATTGACCGTATGTATCGCTGCCCTTACGCAGATCAACGGCAACGTCAAAGACCTCGCCTTTCAGAACACGCACCAATTTTGCCTGTGGGTGATTTTTCTGAAAATGAAGTCCACGAAGAACGCCCTTGCGAGAGCTGGATTGATTATCCTGAACAAAATCATAATTCAGCCCAGCATCTCTAAAATCAGACTCTTTATAAGTTTCCATAAAATAGCCACGATTATCACCGTAAGTCTTGACATCAATTATGTACACGCCTTTTATCTTTGTTTCATTAAAAGTAAAGTTTCCCATTTAATGCTGCTCCTTAATAGTGTATCTTGCCTTCGGCAACCTTTTTGAGATGACTGCCGTATGGAGATTTTCCGTATTTTTCTGCCGATTTCATAAGACCGTCCTTGTCGATCCACCCGTTTATAAATGCAATTTCTTCGGGGGCAGATATTTCAATACCCTGACGGTTCTGAACCATCTGAACAAAGTTTGTAGCATCAACAAGGCTATCCATGGTACCCGTATCGAGCCACGCAAAGCCACGACCGAGAAGCTGAACATCGAGAAGCCCCTCATGGAGATACATCTCGTTCAAAGTGGTGATCTCAAGCTCACCACGAGCTGACGGCTTCACCTGATTTGCCTTTGCACTAACTCCAGCAGGATAGAAGTACAAACCTGTCACAGCATAATTGCTCTTGGGATTCGCAGGCTTTTCCTCGATAGAAAGAGCCTTGCCGTTTTCATCAAAATCCACAACACCAAATCTCTCAGGATCGGGAACGTAATAACCGAATACTGTTGCGCGGTTATTGTCCTCGGCATCTTTCTTAGCAGCGCGGAGAATACTACCGAAACCATTGCCGTAGAAAATGTTATCACCAAGCACCATTGCACAAGCATCGTCACCAATGAACTCCTCGCCAAGAATAAATGCCTGAGCAAGTCCGTCTGGAGAGGGCTGTACCTTATAGATTAAATTTATGCCATATTCCGAACCATCACCGAGAAGCCTTTCAAAGTTAGGGAGATCAGTAGGAGTAGAGATAATAAGTATATCCTTTATTCCTGCGAGCATCAGCGTTGACAGGGGATAATATACCATTGGTTTATCGTATACTGGTAAAAGCTGTTTTGATGTTACCATTGTTAATGGGTAGAGTCTTGTGCCGGAACCTCCGGCGAGAATTATGCCTTTCATTGTAGTTCACCTCAGATTGAGTTTATAGGAAAGATTGATATTAGACCTGTCCACTAACCATCGTGCGACGTATGGCAAAAGATTTTGCCATGATGCAAGGCGGACGACGAAAGCGTGCTGGCGCACGGTGAGGAGGACAACGCAGCAGCATGATAAAAGATTTTGTCATACGGCGTGCGAGGGTTAGTGGACAGGTCTATTATATAAGCTAAGTAACCTTGAATAAATAGCAATATGGAGTTATTATTATCTAATTACAATTTAATTGTCATGTTGTCAGTAATCATTATAGATACTGTACTCTGTTTATTCTCAAAATAGAGAGTGGCGTTAGAATAATGTGTGGTTGCTTATTTAATATTAACTTTTCTGATATGAATGCGGTTAATATTAGTCTTTCCTTAGTTGTTCTTTACAATTTTTCTTATCAATTTTCTCGTATCAGGAATAAATACTAGGATCCCAAAGTACGAAATAGCACAAATTACTATTTTTATAATCAAGCCCAAGAAAACATTTAAAGAGAGTTGATTAAGTAAAGAGCATAAGATACAAATTATTGTTCCTCCAATAAATGAAATAAACAGTGGCTTAATTATCCCTTTGAATGGAATATACTGTTTTGCCAAGTATGCTCCTAAAGTCATAACTAACATCTCAGACAATAATGTCGTGATTGCCGCACCAATGCTGCTGATTAATGGAATCATAAATATATTGAAAACAACATTGCATGAAGCGCTAATTACTGCTATGCCTAATGCACTTTTTTCTTTCTTTATTGTTATTAAAACTCCAGACACACAAATATTACCTATAGTTGCAAATACTAAAGCAACTGATAATATTTGGAGAGGAATAATCGATCTACTATATTCATCCCCCGCTAGTATATAAACAATATCCTTAGCAACCATTATAAGACCGCACATAGCTGGAATAACAATTATTAATATCGATGAGAAAGCCCGCGCTAATAGATTTCTGAATTCTTGAATATTATTACTTTTAAAATAATATGCCATTCTTGGAATCATTACAACTACAACTGCATTTAACATTGTCTTAACCATACCATAGATCTGAGTAGACACTTTATATATACCAACATCAGTATCATCTTTAATAATTCCAAGCATAGTTAAATCCGAATTAAGATAAATAGATGACACTAAAGAACTTAAGAAAATCACCAAAAGAGGTGGCAAATGCTGTGATATGTTTACTTTTGAAGTAATTGAGAATTTAATATACTTTGATGTATAAAAACAATTTATAATACAAATAATAACTGTACAAAAAACGCTAATAATAGTAAACCAGAGAAGATCATCTTTTGTTTTAACAATGAAGAACACTGCAAATAGCCTAATCAGTTGAAAAATAACTGTTCTAATTGTAATAAATTTATAATCTTCATAGATAAAATAAATCCACTCTCTATTTAGTGTTTGGCAAATGATTTCGACACTAAGAATTAGTATTATATATTTATACTCATTTGTTGGATTCCAAATAAATAGCAAAACAATAATCAATATATATGAAATTGTAGTTGTTACCACATTAATAGTAAATAACTCAGAACTAATTGCTTTAGTTTTACACTTATCTTCTCGTATAGCTGTTATTTCTCTGGTAGCATAAGCACTTATACCTAAAGCACTAATTAACATGAAGTAGTTTACAATTGATAAGCAATAGCTATATTTACCATAGTTTTCGCTACCCAATACTCTAGTAACATATGGCATTAGCAATAAAGAAAACAAAATCGAACTTACTTGTCTAACAACATTATATATAGCATTTTTCCCTATTGATTTCATTTATTTCGCTTTCATCGCCTTCCTCTAATACATCTTTCAACAAGTCCCAATTCTGTTTCGTATTGCTGAAAAGTATCGTTCTAATAATAAATTGATATATGGGTGTATTTTAGTTTGTTATTTTTGACGAGCAATACAGAACAGAATTGGAATTTCAACAAACATATCACAAATATCTTGATGATAATATAATCAATGCTTTATAATAATATTTTTCGCCTTGTTCCAAATGGATTTAACTCTTTTAATCATATACATATAATGCCAGTTTAAAAGAGTAAACAAGTTTATGTTTTCAGAATGATTAATTACCATTGAGCGAAATGGTTCGTTATATTGACTTGAAAATTCTTTCGTTTTCTTTTTAAATTCACGCATTTCTTTAAGGCTTGAAAAGTGAATTGCTTTATAATTATAATGATACTGCATATTCTTATCTTTATTTATATGCCTGAAAACATAAATAATTAACCAAGAACACTCATCAATAACTGCCTTAACCAAATTTTCTTTTCCTTCGCCATCAAGTTCGTTGATAATATAACTCATTACGCAATTATAACGCTGGTAACGAAATATAGGATGATATACGCACATTCCATCATAACTTCGATTTTCTGCTATATCTTTTCTTTTGGTAGTTTTTGTATATCTCCAAACAAATTCGCTAGACGATGCGATTCCGGCACAGATAATCAATTTACATCTCATCATAGTGTGTACTACGAATTTTTTATTATTATCAAAATATTTATCGAGATAGTTTTTGTAGCAAGTCCAATCTTTTTCATTAAAATAATTTAGATTATATAATTCTCCGCTGGGATGAATCAATAATTCTCTATGTAACTGTACAGAATCGTTTCCTTTTTGACAAATTGAATCTGCGTAGTTGATCCTAACTTTATTATCTTCATCAAGACATGAAAAACGGCAATAGCCAACTTGAGGATTGTGTACTATAAAATTCAAAATTTTCTCTATTCCACCATCTAAAATAAAATCACTAGAACGTAAAAGAAACACATAATCCGAAGAACAATTAGTAAATAATTCAATAATATTCCTATCATGTCCTAGATTGGTACTATTTCTAAAATAGAGAATACGGCTATCATTTAATTCTTCGATAATCTTTTTTATGTTTTCAGTGGAACAATCGTCTTGCACTATTATTTCTATATCATCTCCATGATACTTTAGAATATTTAATAGATTTTCTTTTATAAGAGAAGACTGATTATATGCTGTTATACCAATTGATAGCTTTTTCTTCATTTTATAAAATTCCTTTTTATAATCTCCAAAATCTCATCCCACTTGCCTTAAGCTCATCCATACGGTACAGGCTCTTAACATCAATTAGCACTTTTTCCTCATCGGCAATGTCATCCTTAAACAGAGCTTTAACCTGCATCATAGACATGGAACGGAATTCATTGTGACCAACAGCGACAATAACACAATCAGCCTTTGGAATCTCCTCAAACGGAATCACATCAACACCATATTCCTGTTTTGCAACAGCAACATCAGCCCATGCATCTGTAACAACCGGCTCAATCTCATATTCCTTAAGGCGATTGATGATGTCAACAACCTTACTATTTCTTGTATCAGGGCAATTCTCTTTGAATGTGATACCGAGGATCACCACAGTAGCCTTCTTCGGTGCCATGCCGGCTTCAATCATCTGCTTGATTGCAGCATCAGCAACAAAAGCACCCATGCTATCATTTACTTGTCTACCGTTCAGGATGATCTGACTGTGGTAACCAAGTTTCTCAGCAGCATTTGTAAGATAATAAGGATCGACACCGATGCAATGACCGCCAACAAGACCTGGCTTAAAGCCAAGCGCGTTCCACTTTGTATTCATGCCAGCAAGAACTTCCGCTGTATCAATCTTCAATCTATCGCAGATAATAGCAATCTCGTTCATGAAAGCAATATTGATATCTCTCTGGCTATTCTCAACAACCTTAACTGCTTCAGCAGTCTTAATGTCGGAAACCATAAAAGTACCGGCTTTGATAACAATATCGTAAACCTTCTGAATTTCGGTAGCTGACTCTGCATCCATGCCAGATACTACCTTACGGATAGAAGTAAGTGTATGTACTCTGTCACCGGGATTGATTCTCTCAGGGCTATAGCCAATCTTCCAATCTACTCCGCATTTGAGTCCAGATTCTTTCTCAATAATCGGAATGCAAATATCCTCCGTAACTCCAGGGTAAACAGTAGACTCAAAAACAACAATTGTACCCGGAGTCAGATTCTGTCCAACAGTTCTTGATGCGCCCTCAACAGGTGCGAGATCAGGGCTATTGTCCTCTTTTACAGGGGTAGGTACAGCAACGATAATGAATCTCGCTTCTTTCAGGCGAGTAGGATCGGCGGTAAAATCAACTGTGGTTTTCTTAATTGCTTCACCCACTTCATTTGTAGAATCAATACCGTTTCTATATTCATTAACACGCTTTTCATTGATATCAAAACCAATAACATTAATGTGCTTTGCAAATTCAACAGCAATAGGCATACCTACATAACCAAGTCCAACAAGAGCAAGTTTTTCCTTGCCAGAGATAAGCCCCGAATAGATCGTATCAAACTTCATTTTTAATCCTCCCATTATTAGTCAATGATATTCTTTGTGATGAGATCAACGTCAGCCCTTGTCATATATGGATGCATGGGCAAGCTGAGACAACGATTTGTAGCATCAATTGTGCAAGGATACATTTCATCAGAGAGCATCATGCCTCTATAGGCCTCCTGCTGATGCAGACCACGCGGATAGTAGATCATCGAGGGAATGCCTTGTCCTTTGAGTTTTGCCTGCATGGCATCACGTTCATCACGATTGGTAAGAAGAATTGTGTACTGCGCCCAACTTGAATAGAACCCCTCTAACACAGTAGGAGTTTTATACTTGAAACTCAAACGCTCTGTATACCATTCCGCAACTTGATTCACCGAAGCAAGTTCTGATTCAACAAATGCCTTGAACTTCGGCAATAAAATCGCAGCCTGAATCGTATCCAAGCGGCTGTTCATGCCAATTTCTCTGTTATCATACTTGTCAACAGGACTCTTGCCCTGCGCGCGCAGAGACCGAAGTCTTGCATCCACTTCATCATCATCGGTGAATACTGCACCGCCATCGCCATAGCAGCCGAGCGGTTTTGCAGGGAAGAAAGAAGTTGTCGAAATATCGCCAAAGGAACAAGCCAACTTACCACGAATATTTCCGCCGAAGCCCTGTGCACCATCTTCCAATACCTTCAAGCCATACTTTTCAGCAATAGGAAGAATCTTATCATAATTTGCAGGCTGACCAAACAAGTCCACAGGAATTATTACTTTAGGAGTCAGCTTTCCTTCAGCAATTACTCTTTTTATCTGCACTTCAAGAGCTTCTGGACTCATGTTAAAGGTGTCAAGATCAATGTCTACAAGAATCGGAGTTGCACCGAGAATAGAGCTTGTCCCTGCCGATGCGAAGTATGTGAAATCAGATGTAAAAACTGCATCACCGGGTCCAATACCCCAAATCATCAATGCAAGCTGCAAAGCATCTGTTCCATTGCCGCAAGCAACGCAGTGCTTTCTGCCTACATATTCTGCGAGTTTACCTTCAAGTTCTGTCACAGGTTTTCCAAGTATGAAAGCAGAGCTATCAATAACCGATTGGATTCCTGCATCAATTTCAGGTTTCAGTGCCTGATACTGTGCCTTTAAGTCTCTGAACTGCATTTACTTGACCTCCTCTAATCCATCGGACATCTCTTTGTACTTACGTCCGCATTTATCACAAATCAATGTCTGCGGTAGCAATTCACCGCATTCGCAAGCCCAGCCTTTTCTTCTTGCCGGAATGCCAAGCATAAGAGCGTGGGCAGGAACGTTTGATGTAACAACCGCACCTGCGCCAATCAATGCCCATTTACCGATTGTATGTCCGCATACAACAGTGGCATTTGCACCGATGGAAGCACCTTCCTGAACTATAGTTTTCTTGTAACCAGCATGGCCCTTCGGATACTTAGCGCGTGGTGTCAAGTCATTTGTAAAGACACAGGAAGGTCCGCAGAAAACATAGTCTTCTAACTCAACGCCTTCATAAAGTGATACATTATTCTGCACCTTACAGCCATTGCCAATCTTAACATTATTCGAGATATTGACGTTCTGACCGAAAGAACAATTTGCGCCGATTCTTGCGCCGGACTGTACATGGCAGAAATGCCATATTTTTGTGTTTTCACCGATTACTACATCATCGTCAACAATACTTGTCGGATGAACAAAATACTCACTCATTGCTTACTCCTTATTAAATCTGCCAACGAAGTCCATTGTGGAGCAGCTTTCCAGCGGGAGCTTAACCGGTCTGTGTTCTGCGGCAGATTTGTAAATTGCAAGAACCAGCTCCAATGCCCTCTTTCCGGCTTCACCGTCTACATAAGGCTGGCGTCCCGTCTTAATTGCATCAATAACATCAGCATAAAGGGGAGTATGTCCATAACCGTAAACATTGGGCGGATTCTCACCATAAGTAGCTTTCACAAACTCAGGATCGTCCAAACCATCAGCAAAATTCCACTCTTCAATGATGTTATCGGAAGTTCCTGCCGCTTTCGCTGTACCGGTCTGACCGAAAATATAGAGGGTTTCCTCAAGATTCTTCGGGTATACATTTGTAGTACCCTCAATCAAGCCATAGGAGCCATTAGAAAACTTTACAAGAGCCATACCCAGATCTTCGGCTTCGAGGTAAGGATGTTCAAGCTGATCAGTGTATGCCATTACTTCTTCGATCTCATCGCCCATCATCCAGCGAAGAAGATCAATATTATGTATGCACTGATTCATGAGGCAACCGCCGTCCTGTGCCCAAGTGCCGCGCCAAGGTGCCTGCTCATAATAGCCTTTTCCACGATTCCAACGGATATGCGCTGCACCGTGAGATAGGCGACCAAAACGTCCTTCTTCAAGTGCTTTTCTAATGTACTGCACAGACTTATTAAAACGATTCTGATGGTTCGCACAAACCAGAACGCCTTTTTCCTTTCCTGCTCTAATGATTGCATCTGCATCGGCAATAGAAAGTGCAATCGGCTTTTCTATAATAACATTGCATCCAGCAGCAATGCAATCCAAGGCGATAGCAGCATGTTTGCCGGATTCTGTGGCAATAGCTACAAGTTCTGGCTTTTCTTTTTCAAGCAGTTCCTTGTAATCAGTGTACTTGCGAACATGATTCAGTCCGAACTTCTCTGACTTATCCGCCATAATCTCAGGAACAATATCACACATAGCCACAAACTCAAGATTATTGTTCTTTGCTGCTTCGATGTGATTGGGTGAGATTCGCCCACAACCGATTAAAGCATATTTCATATTATAAACCTCCATTTTTTAAAAGAGTCAAAACAAACAAATCATCATATATAATTATTTGTTCTTATCATCTAATAAACTAATATAGTTTATTATAGGGAGCATCAATTGTCTCATGTCACAGGATTCTTTTGCAAAACTTCTTATATAGTCATGAACCTCTTTATATGATTCAGCATTCGGGTATATTTTGTCGTAAAACTCTATAAATTTGCAAATATCTACCGATGATTCATCCTCAGGAACATACATTACATATTGATATTGATCAGAATAAACATCAATTTTACCTGATGCAACAACTGGTAATCCTCTTGCAGTATACTCTCGTGTTTTTAGAGAGCTTGACACTTGAATACCTTTTCTTGAATTACCAAGTGCTTCAATTCCAACGTTACAATTGTCAAATATCTCATCTAATTCTTGCCCATATTTTGTACCATGTAAAATCACATGACCAGAAAGAGAATATTTATCGACTAATTCTTTATAAAGCCTATAATATTCATTATTCTCATTCCCTCCGACTATGTGAAATACAATGTTTCTATCCCCATGATTTTCATAATATTCTCTTAGTCCTTCTATAAATCTTTCGTATGCGTGCCAACTGGCTAATCCAGCAACTCCAATAGCAGAAATGGTATTGCAGTTTTGTAATGTTGCCCTAGTCTCTTTTATTAATTCGACAGCTATTCCATTAGGAATGTACAACACATCAATTCCAAATATTTTTTCACCTGCTTTTAATGGAGAAGGAGTTACCACAATGTCAACATATTTCTTTAATTCGGAACGATATTTAAAATCAAGTTTTTTTATAAGAGGTCTAACATACTCTAACTCTTGATCGTAAGGAAAAGTAGGTATCTCATATATGATTTGAACCCCTATCTTTTTTAATTTCTTAAAAAATGAAATGGTAAGATCATCGAGAATTGCTCTTCTAAAATATATATGTGTATATTTATTAATGTTTATATACCTTAATGCTTTTTTAAACATCAACAATCTAGCAAATCGCCAATTATATATCACGTCTAACTTAGTGTTTTTTGAACTCATTCTATATTTAATACTCCCTGCTCCTGTTTCAAAAATAGCGCATTCATTTGATAAACAAGTATCTGTAATTGCAAAGAAACTTTCCAATAAACCTTTTTCCTTATAGTAATCAAACGTATATATTTGATTTTTTATTTTACTATATATAGAAGAGTTGTTTTGCGTAGAGTGAAAAAAATATAATTTCATAAGAAATCCTTTCATTGGTAATAATACTGATCTGTCAAAACTATCGCCAATCATCTTTTTATTATTGATATTATTTGAAAATATATAACAAATCTGCAAATAATCCCTTAGTTGTAGCATAGTGTTTTCTATAAAACAACATCAGCTTTATCCAAATAAGAATACTTTTATTGTCAAGGCATTTATGCCGTAGGTGCAACCACTCTAGCCCATTGTCAATAATTGAAACTTTATCTTGACCCCTACCATTTGCTGCATAGTTTCTATAGCGATTATAAAAATCAATATAGTAATCAATATCAGCTAATCTATCATTTTTAGTTATATTTCGTTTCCCAGATGCATTATTTCCATGACGTCGAAACTTAATCAATGATTTATTATAGATAGCTAATCCACCATTGATAATTGCAAATCGATGTAAATTTGCATCATGAGGATAATCATCAATCCAAAGTGAAACAATAGAATCATAAAAAGATTTTTTAATACAATATGTACATCCAGGCCGTGCAACATATGGCCACCTTTCATTAAATCTATAGTATTCTATTGAATCATCATCTTTCATTTTTTTAACATTATTCTCGTAAATGCTTTTTTGATTAGTATTTGAGTAAAACATTGTGTAATTGGTGGCGAGAACATCAATATTTGGATTTTTTTCCATAATATCTACCATTTTTTTCACTTTATCAGTTTCCCAAATATCATCCTGATCACATAAGAAAATATATTTGCCAGAACACAAGTCAAGTCCTTGTTTAAAGTTTTTCTTCCAACCTAGATTGGTTTTATTCTTGTAAAGTCTCCAATTGATTAGCCTATACTTATGGATGTATTGTTCTATTATTGAACAAGTATTATCTGTAGAACAATCATCACAAATGATAACCTCATCAATTTTTCCTGTTTGATTGCGAATAGAATCTAATTGTTCTACAAGGTACCTTTCACCATTAAAAGTACTTAGGATAACTGATGTAGTAAATTTTAACGTGTTCATACAAATCACCTTCTCAATGATTATATATCAGACAGAATAATATTTCTCAATCTTTAATTTGATGTAAGAATGTCTTTTTATCTAAAAAATATGTTATTCCGTATTATTTCTATCATGCTTTCGGGTACACCCTTTAAAACTATCCACATAAATAAATTGAAAAATACCAAAACCAAATAGGTCTGTTTTGAAATTCTTTTATTAAAAACTAGAATACTTCTACTATCTAAAGAACTGTTTCCACCTCTAAATAACAAACTTACTACAATAGCTACAGATATATAAAGACTAATATTATTGATTCTAATATATCTGCTAAAATTTGAATTCATCATAGACAAAGGTAAAGCGAATGATGAAATTAGAGCAATTTGATAGCTAGAATCAACATATTTCAAAGCCGCCTCATCAACGCATTTTGAGTTTTCATGAACAAACTTGTAACTTATATAAACTAAAAACAAATTGTAAAAATATAAAAAGAAGGTAGTAAGAAAGCCAAGATTTGTCCGTGTATTAAAGTACACATTCTTATCTTCTCTTCCAGATAACAAACTATTTGCAATATTATTTATAAAAGGTATCTGATTACCATTGACAAAGGTGATAAGAGCGATTACTACAACTGTTCCAAAAATCAACTTAGGATATATACTCTTTTTTTGTTCTAGTGGTTTAACAAAAAAATAAATGAATAAGGGTAATGTTCCAAAATGAATTAAAAATGATAGAAAGAGAATGAACAAAAATAAGATTTTTCTTTTATTCTGTAAAGCCTCAAATGCTAAATAAAATAACGTCATCATTATGAAATTTCTAATTTGTATAGTATCTAAAAAAAGCATAAACAACATGTATGCAGCAATGACTAAATGATATTGTTCAGTATGTTTAAATACTATTACACTCAAAATCACTATACATATTATAGAGATTGAAAGCACAAAGTAATTATATTCCAAATGAAGTAGATTTCCCAATTGTATTAATTTTACAAAGCCTATTTCAAGTGATCCAGATTGTACTTCTCTTGAGTAGAAATACTTATATCCTTCATAATCAGCATTGTTGTCATTGCCGCCCATAATTACGATGATTAATGCAACTGACAAAAGTGCAAGTATTGGGGAATTTTTCTTTTTTGTTATATAAAGCAAATTGCCACAAACTAAAAAAATATATAAATATACAAGCATTTCGTTCCGCCTTTATTATTTGAAAGCTCCTGATTGACAACAAATCATATATTATTCTCGATGCTTAATCAAAAACTTCGTTATAACTAGAATTCAGGAGAGCTTTTATTCTTTTTTCTTTTGCATATGAAATGCTTTTTTTTCTTCTTGAAAATAACTTTAAAACCATATTACTATATTCCTCGATACTTCTTGAAAACTCATCTGATTGGTTTAGAGATAAAACGGTCCCACAGTTTTTTTCTGCAATATCCTTCCATGGTGTCTGATCACTAATTATCGGTACACATCCAGCGGCTAAAGCTTCATAAATCACATGTCCATAGTTTTCACCTTTTGTAGGAAACAAAAAAATGTCATACTTTCTGAATGTTTCAATCACATCATCGGGCTTAACTGCCCCCATATATTTTGCTACAATGTTCGTCGGTAAATTTTTCATTTCTTTCTGACATTCACGCCAGTATTGCTTATCTTCTATAACACCAAAAATATCAAACTCTATCACTTTATCAATATGAACAGCTTTAAGCACTTTAATTGCATAAAGCAAGTTTTTTTGGGGGCATATTCTTGATAGAAATATAATTTTTAGTGTTCCCGAATCTTTCTTATTCTCAACACATTTTTTGGATTTATCAAAATCAACATATGTGGGCAAATCCTCAGCAATAATATGGTTTTGTATATACCGCTTATTTCCAAACGTTTTCACAGCGTCCTTATATTCAGCATCAGAAGTGAAAGACCATATTATATTTTTATATAAGCCAAGTCGTTTTATTATCTGAATAAAAGCCCATTTTTTCTTATGTTTACTATTAAATGCACCTGGTGAAAAGACACCCATTGGTGCGATATAAACTTGTTTATTGTTATTGTGATACAATCGGTTCAAAATCAAGGTACTTATCGAATTCCTTTCAAATAAACCGCACGAATACACAGTATCAAACTTTTGAAAAAGTTTTTTTAATCCATTTGGACTATACTGTTTGTGTGGGAGATACATGATTTTGATACCATCAAGATCATGCCATTTTCCGATAGCTATGTTATAAGGCTTATCAGCATCACCAAGGTCATAATTTTGTGTGACGATGTATATTTTTGCTTTCCCATGAAACGCATTACAAACATTCTCAATCGTTCGTTGCGGCCCACCTGACTGATAGCCTGGCTTATAATATGGTATCAGTATCAAGACTTTTTTCATTAGCCTTTTCTCCAAATCATTTTGTTTACAATTCCAGTATAACTCTGAATAAGTTTAATTACCTTTACGCTTACATTATTATCATAGTATGCTGGAACATCAAGTCCAACATCACCGTTTTTGTGCATAGAAACAGCTAAGTCAACAGCCTGTAATACCTGTTCAGTAGTGATGCTTCCGATAGTGAAAACGCCTTTATCCATCGCTTCCGGACGCTCTGTTGATGTTCTGATAGACACCGCAGGGAATTTGAAGTAAGCTCCTTCCTCCGGAATAGTGCCTGAATCCGACACTACACAAAAGGCGTTCTGCTGTAATTTATTGTAATCAAAGAACCCAAGCGGCTTGTGCTGTATTACTCTGCTGTCAAACTCAAACCCCCTTGCTTCAATATACTTTTTGCTGCGTGGGTGACATGAATACAGGATCGGCATATTGTATTTCTCAGCCATAGCATTTACAGCGTTCATCAGGCTAAAGAAATTTTCTTCTATATCAATATTTTCTTCTCGGTGTGCTGAAAGCAGGATATACTGATTAGGATTTAGTCCGAGAGTTTCAAGTATATTACTGTTTTCAATCTGAGCTTTGCAGTCCTCCAATACTTCCGCCATAGGCGAACCGACAACGTAAGTGTATTCCGGTTTAACTCCAGTATCAAGGATATATCTTCTTGCGTGTTCAGAATAGCACAGATTTACATCACTTGTTACATCAACGATTCGTCTAATCACTTCTTCGGGCAGATTTTCGTCCTTGCATCTATTGCCGGCTTCCATGTGGAATACCGGAATTTTCAAACGTTTTGCAGAAATAACACAAAGACAAGAATTAGTATCCCCAAGTACGATCAAGGCATCGGGCTTTACATCCTGCATCAGTTCATAGGACTTTGAGATAACATTGCCCATAGTCTGACCGAGGTTTTCTCCTACCACTCCAAGATAATAATCGGGTTCTCTCAAACCGAGATCATCAAAAAATACCTTATTAAGCTCATAATCATAGTTCTGCCCCGTGTGAACAAGAATCTGCTCGAAATACTTATCAGCTTTTTTTATAATCGCAGACATCTTTATGATTTCCGGTCTTGTACCGACAACGGTCATCAACCTTAGTTTCTTTGTTTCCATCTATGTACTCCTATCATATATCCATTTACAAGTCATAATGCGGATATAATGCCTTATGATCTCTCATCCAGTCAGCAAGCTCAGATACCATTTGCTCATAGTCCGGAATAAGATAATCAAAATCAAATCGTGTACGTTTTAACGATTTATCTGCCACTGTCTTATCTACAGGAAGAATTGTGATTTTATCGTTTCTCATATAGTGATTAAAGAGTTTAAGCAGCTCATATTTATTGATACTTTCAGCAGGAACGGTATTGAAAAGACCATGTGCTTTTGTTTTTGCAGCCACTTCCATTGTCTTTGCGAGCTGAAGCGTTGTCTGACCTGTCCATATTGCACCCATGAACCCATTAACAGTATCTTCCTGTTTCATAAACCAATTCAGGAGTCCGATACCATTGGGATTTATATCCGGTCCTACTATTGAATTACGAAGTGTAATGTTCTTTTCGTCCTCCAATTCGCCAAGAGCCTTCGATCTGTCATAGAATGTTTCACCGTCACGCAGATCATCTTCGGTGTATTGTCCACGCTTACCTGAAAACACACAATCCGTACTCATGTGTATAACCTGTGTGTCAGTTCCCTCGGTAAGCTGAGCAAGGTAATGTGGGAAGTATCCATTTAAATATGCTGCCCCTGCCTTGTTATTTTCTGCAAATTGATTAAGCAAACCGATACAGTTGACGATGCTGTCATACTTATTAGTTCCAATAAGTTCTTTAATAAAAGCAGAGTCCATTGCGTTTCCTGTTGTACTGTCAATCAATGCAGAAGGACGGAGATCAAATCCGAATACATCATGCCCCTGCTCTTTAAGGTACAAACTGATAGTATGACCTGCCATGCCATTACAGCCAAGTATTAAAAATCTCATAAATACTCACTTTCTAAGAGCAAGCTGCTCACGAACATAATCTGTTGTCATAAGTTTCTCTACTGTTCCGTCAACATCAAGACGGACGGTATTATGACTTGTATAGGCTTCATCTGCCTGTGTCTGTACTTGCCCTTCAACAAAATATTTATCATAGTTAAGATCACGGTTATCTGCTGAAACACGGAAATAATCACCCATATCCTCAGAACGAAGCCTTTCCTCCTGAGTAAGGAGTGTCTCGTATAGCTTTTCACCGTGACGAGTACCAATGATTCGTGTTCCGGTATCACCAAAGAGTTTCTGAACAGCCTTTGCAAGATCACCGATAGTGCTTGCATCAGCCTTTTGTACGAATAAATCACCCGGATTTGCGTGTTCAAAGGCAAACTGAACGAGATCAACAGCTTCATCAAGATTCATAAGAAAACGAGTCATATCAGGATTGGTAATAGTGATAGGCTCGCCAGCATTGATCTGGTCAATAAACAGCGGAATAACAGAACCACGGGAACACATTACATTACCATATCGGGTACAGCAGATAACAGTATTTCCTCTCTCGGCAGCTACACGGGCATTTGCGGTAATAACGTGTTCCATCATTGCTTTTGAGATACCCATAGCGTTGATTGGGTAAGCAGCTTTATCTGTCGAAAGGCATACGACCCTCTTTACTCCTGCATCAATAGCTGCATGGAGCATATTGTCTGTACCCTCAATATTTGTTTTTACTGCCTGCATAGGAAAAAACTCACATGAAGGAACTTGTTTTAGTGCTGCCGCATGGAATATGTAGTCTACTCCTGGCATTGCATCTTTAATTGACTGCAAATCTCTGACATCACCTATGTAAAACTTAACTTTTTTTGCATGATCAGGATATTTAGCCTGTAATTCATGCCGCATATCGTCTTGCTTCTTCTCATCACGGGAAAAAATACGAATCTGACCGATGTCACTTGTAAGGAAATGCTTTAAGACCGTATTCCCAAATGAGCCTGTTCCTCCTGTGATGAGTAGTGTTGCACCGTTGTATACTGACATGATTATTTGACCAACCTTTCAAATTCAGATTCCAGTTTTTGCATAAATTTTTTCTTACTGAAATTCTCTATAAAATATTCCCGACCATTTTTGCCACAATCTTTGTATTTGTCATTTTCAATAATAAATGACCTCATTGCATTAGATAAACCTACTACATCACCTGATCGAACACATATACCACAATGTGACTCTTCAATTACATCTTTTGCAGAGCCGTCTATCATTCCAATAATCGGTTTAGCCGCAGCCATATATCCTTGAACCTTTGAGGGTAAAGTTAAACCTGTTGCATTATCTGCCTTTAATGAAACAAGACAGGCATCAGCAAGTTTATAATAAATAGGCATTTCCTCAACAGGCTTTCTGCCATAGAATTTCACAATCTCTTTTAAGCCGTGAGCATCTACAAAATCTTTCATTTCAGAAAGCATTGAGCCATCACCTACAAAATGCACCTTGAAACCAGAAACATCTTTAATTTTCTCAACTGCCTTAAGAACGGATAAAAGGTCTTGTGCTATTCCTAAGTTTCCAAGAAATACAAAATCAATCGTATCATCATCGGGTGAAAAATCCTGTTTCAAGTATGCTTCATCAGCAAAAGCAGGAATATACCTTAATTTCCTTTTAGGTATATGATGTGTTTTACTTAGATATGGCAAAAAACTTGTAGATTGACCTATTACTATATCTGCCGAAGTATAGATCTTCTTACTGAGCAATTTAACAGCTTTATAAAGAGGATTATCTTCCGATTTGACATACATTTTTAGTGATTCAGGCCATAAATCACAACAGTACAGCACTGTGGGTATTTTATGCTTTTTTGAAAAGATATTACCAGGTATCCCCATCAGGATAGGAGATAGTTGATAAATAAAAACTAAATCATATTTTGGAGATAGTTTTCTTGTTCTCAATGAAGCGGAAAAACAATAGCTAAGATAATTTAATGCCAAATAAGCAACACCTTTTTTTCGCCCTATTTCAAAGCATCTAATTATCTTTACACCATTTCTTTTTTCTTTTCTATGTCCATGTTTGTATTCTTCAGGAATAATTCCTGTGGGATAGTTAGGAAGCCCTGTCAACACAGTAACATCATACCCATCAGCAACAAGCTGCTCACAAATTGGAGTGATTTGAAAGTTTTCGGGATAATAATATTGACAAACGACTAATATTTTCATAATTTTTTCGCCTTTGCTGTTTTTTTTGCTATTGCACCTGTACCACCTTCAATAACACCTTTTCGATGTAATACGACCGAGATTGAACCGAAGAATATTTTACAGTCCATAATAAAGGGAGTAAGATTATCTCTCAACCAACTTTTACCTGTTGCTTTGAAAGCCTGTGCATAAACTCCATCGAGTTTTGCCTTTTCGGGTATCTCCAACTCATCACGCCCACTGATCTGAGCAAGACCTGTCAAACCTGGCTTCACATCATTTGCACCATACTTATCTCGCTCTGCTGTCAGATAGTCCTGATTCCAAAGTGCAGGACGTGGCCCGATAATACTCATATCGCCTTTGAAAATTGACCAGCACTGCGGAAGCTCGTCGATTGAGGTCTTTCTGATGAATTTTCCGGTGCGGGTAAAGTTGTCGGATTTGCCGCCATTTTGCAGCATATGAGTAGGCACATCACTCGCTGTTTTCATAGAACGGAATTTAAGCATAGTGAAATATCCGGTTTGTTGAGCGATTCTTTTCTGCTTGAAAATAACCGGACCGGGGCTGTCAACCTTGATAGCAACAGCCGTTACAGCATAGACAGGTGCAAGCACAACCATACCGCCAAAAGAAAGAATTACATCAATACCACGTTTGATATATTTCTCATAGAATGTGGGGATATAGTCACGCTCACCGACCGCTTCAAGGTGTCCGCACTTGCCGTCAGCGTTCATAGGATCATTCTCATCTTCCACGAATATGACCTTTTTCTTATACATCGGGTTCTGCTCTGACGGATCATTCTTGTATTTATCGTTATCTCTCTGCTTTTTTGCTATGTAGCTCATGACCGCAAATGTAGTTCCGAGAACTGCTCCGGTCGCTATCAGCCCATTCTTCAATTTTTTATTCAACCCTATCACCCTTACGCACAAATATTTACCGAATTATCTGTCCGTAGTCAGACTTCGTACAGGACGGAACATTCGCCCTCGCTCCGACTATCATACAGCAATTCAAATGACAGCCCTCACCGATCACAGCATTGTGATTGATGATCGTGCCGGCGGAAATAATGCAGCCAGTCCCTATCTGCACATCTGTATGTAAAACAGCCATCGGTTCAACAAATGAACCTCGCCCAATGTCTGCACTCGGAGCAACATACGCTCTTGGGTGTATCAGAACGGGAACATCATAACCAGCGCCGATGAGCTGTTCAATCAGCTTCAAACGCTTTTCTGCATCACCGATAGCCACAACCGCACTATCAAAATCGTTTGTACATTTATTAAAGTCACTCAGCTTGCCAATTGCAGCCGAGAAATTATCATCAAGAAAGGAAATACGGTCAAAACACCCCATAGCCTCGGCAATTTCCCTTGCGACTTGTCCATATTGTCCTGCGCCTAAAATCAATACTCTGTTCATACGCACCCAATCAGAAGAAAGAAGCCTGTTCTTCGCCGCACCACGTTATGTCGTTCACTCTATCCCTCTCCGTCAAGACAACGCATACTTTGTTATCTTTGGTGCAAATCTCGGAAATGGTGTAGCTTTTATCATAAGACTGCTCATAGGCAGTTTTTCCGTCTGGATACTCCATCGTCACATCACCGATCACCAATACGACCGGAGATGTGATTTTTTTGAGTACCACATCGAGTTTGTATGTTAGTGCCATTTTTAGTCCTTCTCTGTTCACAGCTTCATTTATCCCGTTGATGTGTTAAACTATATACAAGAGCATTTACCTAAAGTTTCATGCTTTTGGAAAGTTGAAAAAATCATAAAAAACACACGATCTACCAAACAAACGAAATAGAATGGGGATGGCAAACCGCATCGGTAAACATTTTGTAATGTACACTTTATAATTTTAGCACAAGACAACATAAATGTCAAGGGTGATTTAGAGGATTGTCACAGTTTTCTGTAGGATTACAATAGATGTGAGACAATTTACAAAAAAAGGTAGCGGAGCAGCATAGACCTGTGTTACAGTTAAGTTGCGAAGATAAAAGCAACAGGAGGTCAAGCTGATCCGCTATGA
>Ga0129306_1001178_pt1 | contig 32108 bp, 27 predicted proteins | sample P827metagenome_FD_94438 | JGI IMG/M metagenome (GOLD analysis project Ga0129306, IMG submission 94438) | Capybara group fecal microbial communities from Wisconsin, USA - P827 metagenome | ecosystem: Host-associated > Mammals > Digestive system > Large intestine > Fecal | place: USA: Wisconsin...
ATTTGGATTTATGGGAGATGTACTTTCATATGCTCGTCTTTTAGCTCTTTGTTTAGCTACTGGTGGTATTGCAATGACTGTAAACATCTTGACCAATATGGTAAATGACATGATTCCAGTTGTAGGTATTGTTTTAGCTATTATCATCTTTATCGGTGGACATATTGCTAACTTCCTTTTCCAAGTATTAGGTGCTGGTGTTAACGCTTTGCGTCTTAACTATGTAGAGTTCTTCTCTCAATTCTATATGGGTGGAAAACATTCATTTGAAGCTTTTAAAGCTAAAAGACAATTTACTAAAATCAAAAAATAGACAAAATTTAAATTTATAGTTTTATAATTCAACGCTTAAAGATGAAATTATTGGAAATGTGATTTTATATTTAAGGCAATTATGAAAATTCATAATTAAAAATTCAAGAACTTATGCTTATGGAAATGTCAAATGACAATTCTTATAAAAATGACGTTCTTTTATCAAGAACTTTACGTTCTATTGGAATATAATGAAAAATTATATTTAAACGATTTATTTAAACAATTTAATTTAAGGAGATATATTATATGGTAGAAATTGCTTTAGGTACTGCTTTAGCAGCAATTGGTGCAGGTGTAGCAATTGGTTTTGCTGGTTTAGGTTCCGGTTTAGGACAAGGTATGGCAGCAGCTGGATCTGTTGGAGCTGTAGCAGAAGATAACGACATGTTTGCTAGAGGTATTATTTTCTCTGCATTACCAGAAACTCAGGCTATTTACGGATTCTTGATTGCTATCTTATTACTTGTATTCTCAGGATTATTAGGTGGAGGCGCAGGTCTTTCCACTACTGCAGGTATTGTAGCTATTGGTGTAGGTGCATCTATCGGATTTGCAGGTTTAGGTTCCGGTATGGGACAAGGTATGGCAGCAGCTTCCTCTGTTGGTGCTATCGTTGAAGATACTGACATGTTTGCTAGAGGTATTATCTTCTCTGCATTACCAGAAACTCAAGCTATTTACGGTTTCTTGATTGCTATCTTACTTATGGTATTCGGTGGAATATTAGGTTAAGGAGGTCAGTTGTATGAGCTCTGGAGCAGACAAAATTGTCTCTAACATAATGTCTGATGCTCAAGCAAAAGCTGATGTAAATAAAAGTGAAGCTCAAGTAAAAGTTGATGCTATTTTAGCTGATGGTGAAAAAAGAGCTGAAGCTACCAAAGTTAAAATCTCAGAAGATGCTGCAAAACAAGCTGAAATGAGATATCAACAAATTATTTCTGAAGCTAAAATGAATGCTCGTAGGGCAGAATTAGGGGCAAAAGAAGAAGTAATCGAAGAAGCTTTCAGTAAAGCTACTGAAGATTTAACAAATATGGCAAATACCAATGATTCAGAATATGTGGATGCTTTAGTTGAAATGATTAAAGAAGCAGCTGTAGAAATTGGTGGCGGAGATTTAATCGTTTTATTAAAAGAAGAAGACATTCCTAAAGTCCAAGACAAATTGGAATCCATTGTTGGATTAATCAAATCTTTAATTAAACGTGAAAAACCTTCTGATCTTAGTGCAATCGCTACAGAAGTTTCTCAAGAAACTGATGTTGAAACTACTTTAGAAATTGGCGAACCTATCGACACTATTGGTGGAGCTATATTAAGAACAAGAAATGGTGAAATTCAAGTTAATAACACTATTGAATCTAGAATGTTAAGATTTAAGAAATCATTACGTTCAGAAGTTGCAAAAACTTTATTTGATTAGGAGAGATGAATTATGGCTGATGAAATTGCTACAATCATAAGTTCCTTAGGACTTTCTAATGAGGCATTTTTAGCAATAGTTCTTTTAGCATTTGTAGTTATTGGTGCAATTATTGTAATTGTTGCAACTAGACCAATTTTAGATGTTTATCCATATCTTCATCCTAATGCGAGAGTAAGAGCAAGAAAAGGAAGATTATTTGATGACAAACAAATTTCTGAACTTGTTGAAGCAAACAACGTTGAAGAAATTACCAACTATCTCAGAGGATCTCCTGACTATGCGGAATACTTAGATAATTATACACTTGAAAAGGCATTAGATATTCAACTTGGTGAAACTTACGATTTAGTTTCAAGAATGGCTCCTAAAGAAATTCAATCTTCATTTAAAGTAATGGCAAAGAAATCTGACATTGCTAATATTAAAAGCTTACTCACTGCTAAAGAAGCAGGATTAAGCCAAGAAGCTACTGAAGAACTTTTAGTTCCTACTGGTTCTTTATATGAAGATTTACAACGTTTAACTGATGTTGACACTGTAACTGATGTTGTTGCAGGATTAGATGGAACTGAGTATGCACCGATTTTAGAAGAAGTGCTTCCTGAATATGAAAAAACAGGTATGGTCCTTCCTTTGGAATCTGCATTAGATAAATATTATTTAGATAAATTGCTCGCTTCCTCAGAAACACCATCTGATGAAAACAAACAAATTCTCTATTCATACGTTGGAAATCAAGTTGATGTAGCTAACATTAAATTAATATTGAGAGCAAAAGTTGATGGATTAGATTATGATGCTATCAGTCCTTACATGATTGATAGTGGATATCAATTAAGAGAATGGAAGCTTAAAGATCTTATGGAAGCAGAAGATGTCACTGGAGTAATCTCCTCTTTAGAAGGAACAAAATACTCTGATGTACTTACTGATGTGCTTCCTGAATACAATGAAACTGGATCTGTAGCTCTCTTTGAACAAGCTTTAGACAAGTTTTTAGTTGACTCTGCAAAATCCTATTCCATGAAAAAACCATTAGGTATTGGACCTATAATAGGATTCTTGTCACAAAAAGAAGTTGAAGTTAAAAACTTGAAAGTTATTGCAAGAGCTAAAAGAGAAGAAGACTTCCCAATATCTAAAATTAGGGAGATGTTAGTATGAGTGATGTCGCTATTATAGGAGATATCGATACTGTCACTGGTTTTAAACTTGGTGGAGTTAAAAAAGGTATTATTGTAAATAATGATGAAGAAGCTAAAAATGCTCTTGATGAGTTATTAAACGATGAAATTTCAATTATTATAATTACACAAAAGATAGCTGATAACATAAGAGAACATATTCATAAACGTCTTGGTTCTGATGTGTTACCAATGGTTATTGAGATACCAGATAAATCTGGTTCATCTGAAGGCGGTGCCGATCAAATGGCAGCTCTTATTAAGAGAGTTATCGGGGTAGAGATGGTTAAATGATTAATGAAGGAAATATTATTAAAATTGCAGGTCCTGTTATCGTCGCAGATGGGATGAGAGGAACTCAAATGTATGAAGTGGTAAGAGTAGGTGAAGCTAAGCTTATCGGTGAGATTATTGAGCTAGAAGGCGACACCGCTACCATTCAAGTTTACGAAGAAACTGCTGGGGTAAAACCTGGTGAGAAAGTGGAAAGTACTGGAGGTCCATTATCTGTAGAACTTGGACCTGGTGTAATGGGTTCCATTTTTGATGGAATTCAAAGACCTTTAGAAGTTATTAAAGGTATTTCTGGTGATTACATCGCTAGAGGTATTGATGTAGATTCTATTGACAAAGAGAAAAAATGGACTTTCGAACCTGTTGCTAAAGTAGGGGACAAAGTTGTTGGTGGAGACGTACTTGGCCAAGTACAAGAAACATCTGCTGTTTTACAAAAAATTATGGTTCCACCAATGATTGAAGGTACCATTAAGTCTATTGCTGCAAAAGCAGAATACACAGTACTTGAAACTATTGCTGAAATTGAGACTGATGAAGGAATTAAAGAAGTTCAAATGCTTCAAAAATGGCCTGTACGTAAAGGTCGTCCATACAAAGAAAAATTGGACCCAGATATTCCACTTATTACTGGTCAAAGAGCACAAGACACTTTCTTCTGTTTAGCTAAAGGTGGGGCAGCAGCTATTCCTGGTCCTTTCGGTTCAGGTAAAACTGTTACACAACAACAATTAGCTAAATGGGCAGACGCAGACATTGTGGTATATATTGGATGTGGAGAACGTGGAAACGAAATGACAGAAGTACTTACCGAGTTCCCATTCCTTACTGACCCAAAAACTGGAAATCCAATTATGGATAGGACTGTTCTTATTGCAAACACTTCCAACATGCCAGTAGCAGCTCGTGAAGCATGTGTATATACTGGTATTACTATTGCAGAATACTTCCGTGACCAAGGTTACGACGTAGCGCTCATGGCAGACTCAACTTCCAGATGGGCAGAAGCTATGAGGGAGATTTCAGGAAGATTAGAAGAAATGCCTGGGGAAGAAGGTTACCCAGCATACTTAGCATCCAGACTTGCACAGTTCTACGAAAGAGCTGGAAGAGTAATCACTCTTGGTCAAGATCCTAAAGAATCTTCCGTAACTGTAGTAGGTGCAGTATCACCTCCTGGTGGGGACTTATCCGAACCTGTTACTCAAAACACCTTACGTATTTGTAAAGTATTTTGGGCATTGGATGCATCTCTTGCAGATAAACGTCACTTCCCTTCCATCAACTGGTTACAAAGTTACTCCTTATACGTAGAAAGTATTACCAACTGGTGGCAAGAAAACGCTTCAGAAGAATGGAGAGCAAACAGGGATCAAGCTATGGTTCTCTTACAAAAAGAATCAGAACTTGAAGAAATTGTACAATTAGTAGGTCCTGATGCATTACCTGATTCTGAACAAGTTGTATTGGAAACTACCCGTATGTTAAGAGAAGACTTCTTGCAACAAAACGCATACGACGATGTAGACACTTACTGTTCTCCAGCTAAACAAGCAGGTATGTTAGCAACTATTCTTAAGTTCCACGAAGCAGCTAGTGCAGCTGTAGAACGTGGTGCAGATGTAAAAGAAATTGCAGCTTTAACTGTTAAAGAGGACATTGCTAGAATGAAATACGTCCCTGAAGATGAATTTGAAGCAAGAGTAAAAGAAATTCAAGAAAAAGTTGTAACACAATGTGCTGAGGTATAAAAATGAATGCTGATATTAAAACAAGAGAATATACAACAGTTTCTGAAGTTTCTGGTCCTTTGATGGTAGTAGAAGGTGTTGAAGGTGTAGCTTATAACGAAATCGTAGAAATCGAAGCTCCTACCGGTGAACACAGAAGAGGACAAGTATTAGAAGTTAAAGACGATGTTGCTGTTGTTCAAGTATTCGAAGGTACTACTGACTTAAACACCTTAAACACTAAAGTAAGATTTACTGGTGAAACTGCTAAAATCGGTGTTTCAAAAGATATGATGGGTCGTATCTTCGACGGTACTGGTAAACCTATTGACGGTGGTCCAGAAATCATCCCAGAAAAAGAATTAGATATTAACGGTAACCCAATGAACCCTGCATCAAGAGAATTCCCTGCAGAGTTTATCCAAACCGGTATTTCCACTATTGATGGAATGAACACCCTCGTAAGAGGACAAAAGTTACCTATCTTTTCAGGTTCTGGTTTACCACACAACGATTTAGCTGCTCAAATTGCAAGACAAGCTAAAGTAGTAGGTTCAGACGATGACTTCGCAGTAATCTTTGCTGCTATGGGTATTACTCACGAAGAAGCAAACTTCTTTATGAGAGATTTCGAAAGAACTGGAGCATTAGAAAAAGTAACTGTATTCATGAACTTAGCAGACGACCCTGCTATTGAAAGGATCCTTACTCCTAAAATGGCATTAACTACTGCTGAATACATGGCATTCGAACTTGGTATGCACGTATTGGTTATTCTTACTGACTTATCCAACTACTGTGAAGCATTAAGGGAAATTTCCGCAGCTAGGGACGAAGTACCTGGTCGTAGAGGTTACCCTGGTTACATGTACACTGACTTAGCTGGTATTTACGAACGTGCAGGACGTATTGCAGGTAAAGAAGGTTCTATTACTCAGATGCCTATCTTAGTTATGCCTCAAGACGATATTACTCACCCAATTCCTGACTTAACCGGATATATTACTGAAGGACAAATCGTACTCAGTAGGGATATCCACAGGAAAGGTATTTACCCACCTGTAGACGTACTTCCATCCTTATCTCGTTTGATGAGTGGTGGTATCGGTGACGATAAGACTCGTGATGACCACAGTGGTGTATCTGACCAACTTTATTCCGCTTACGCAGAAGGACGTAACTTAAGAGACTTAGTTGCTGTAGTAGGGGAAGACGCTCTTACTGAAAGGGACCAAAGTTTCTTAGCATTTGCTCAAGCTTTCGAAGATGAGTTCATTACTCAAGCTAAAGATGAAGACAGAAGTATTGTTGAAACTTTAGATCTTGGTTGGAAATTATTAACCATATTGCCTAAGACCGAACTTAAAAGAGTAAAAGATGAATTTATTGAAAAATATTACCCAGAATAAGTCTAATGTTTTATTAGATTCAATTCTAATATTTTAATTAAATTCATCACGAATTTAAGTTTTAATTAGGAATATTATCTTTTAGGAGGATAGTATGGCAGAAGAAATACTTGATGGTATTAACCCAACCCGTATGGAGTTATTAGCTCTTAAAGATAGGGAAAAACTTGCAGTTAAAGGTCACAGTTTGTTAAAACAAAAAAGGGATGCTTTAATTAAAGAGTTCTTCGACATCTTGGATAGAGTTAAAGGTGCTAGAGAAAATGCTGAAAAGAATTTATCTGAAGCATATGAAGCACTTACTGAAGCTCAAATTACAATGGGTGATTTAGCTGTTCAAAAAGCAGCTTTATCTGTTAAAGAATCTGTTAAAGTAGATATTTCTTCAAGAAGTATTATGGGTGTAAATGTACCTATAGCTGATATGGAAATGGAATCAAGAACTTTAGTTGACAGAGGATACGGTTTATCCGACACTTCCATTCAATTAGACGAAGCAGCAAAGAAATTCGAAACTGCTTTAAGATACATTATTGAATTGGGAGAAATCGAAAAGACCATTTATCTTTTGGCTGATGAGATTGAAGCTACTAAACGTAGAGTAAACTCACTTGAACACATTATGATTCCTAGATTCCAAGCTACTATCAAGTCCATTAATATGAAGCTTGAAGAGATGGAAAGGGAAAACTTCGTAAGAATGAAGATGATTAGATCTACTATCGAGAAAAACGAAGCAGAAGCTTTAGCAAAAGCTCAATTAAAAGCAGCTCAAAGTGAATAATTAAAATTTAGAATAAATGCAATTCATATTTCACTTGTTGAAATGGAATTTGTGTTTATATCTTAATTTTATTATTTTCAATTTTTTTATTTTATAATTTTAAACTATTTTTATCTATTTTTATCTATTTTTATAAAATTTTTTTTATTTATTTTATCCACTATTTTTTACAATTTTTATTTACTATTTTTTTATTATATCAATTTTTGATTTCTAATTTTAGTTAACTTTATATATTATGTTTAACATATTATAGTATGTTGTATAGTCCCGTGGGGTAGTGGTAATCCTTCTAGGCTTTGGACCCGGAGACGGCGGTTCGACTCCGCTCGGGACTATCAATTTTTTTAGAGGATAATTATAACATTGTTATATTTTTAATTGCTATTTTTTTATTATAAATTATTTTTTTAAAAGGAATTTTTTAAGTAAAATTTAATAAGTCCTTTTATGATATATTATATTGTACAATAATGTTTTAAAATGGTGAAATTATGAGAAGAGACCCAATTCATCAATTTTTAAGAGATCCTGACAATAAGGCAAAATTATTCATGGGTATTACTGGTGCTATGATAATTACCACTTTCTTGGTGGTTATTGGTACTATCATGCTTATTTTAATATTGGTAGGAGTAATCTAATTCCAATAGTTACTTTTTTTATAGCTTTTTTATTTACTTAATATTCTCATAGACTTTTTCTTCAGCTATTTTCGCATCATCAATTGCAGTTTTTAAATCATCATTTGAACTGATGATAGTTACTAAAGGCTGATCTTTTTCTATTTTAACTCCTTCATAAGGAATGTCAAATACATTTGGAATGTTCAGATTTCCTATATTAACCTGTTTTCTTGCATAAATGATTTTCTTGATTGAATATTGGCTTGGATTTGGAATGTCAATGATTTCTCCTTCGCATGCCTTTATGTGTGCATCCAAGAGATTTATGCCAAGTGAATTTTCAACCAGTTCATAAGTTCCCTGGAACCTTGGGTTGATTTCAATGATTTTCAATTCACCATCTTTATCTAATATATAGTCAACACCATTTGATCCAATAAGGTTGAACTGCTTAATCAAATCTTCAGATGTATTTTTCATCTCATCATTAAGTTCATCAGCATTAATTTCTGTTCGATTATCATTAAACATTCTAAAGCTATTTTCATCCAATGGTAAAATATTTCCACAATATTCATATGATTCATTTCCCAAGTCATGTTCAGTTATCAATCTTGAATTGATCAAATTTTTTCTATCAATGTGACTTGACAATACTGATGATGATACATTAGTTCCTTCAATATATTCCTGAAGTATATAGTTTTCAAGTGAAATATTTTCATAAATTTCATTCACTTGTTTTAATTCATCACAACTTTTATTATTTAGCAAGAAAATTCCTAACCCTCCACTTCCTTGAAGGGGTTTTAAAATAAATTGATTGCTATTATGTTGTTGCAAAATTTCATTGAGTTCACCTACATCAGATGGTTGAAATGTAAGTGGAACGTTAAATTTGTTTTTCAGCTTATTGTAAAATTTGAATTTATTATCAACACATTCAGTGTTCTTATTACCACGAACAATTTTTCTAAATTTTTTAAATTCTCCAGAAAAATTTTTTGCATTTATTCCAGTGGTGAGTACAATCTTATCAATTTCATTTTCATCATAATTTTGAAAAAGAAAATCCTTTGATAATTCAAGTAGTTTCTCAGGTGAATAATTCTCTTCAAACCTTCCACAGGATATGACACTTTCCTGATCTAAAACATGCTTCTCTCTATAAGGTACTTTAAAGTCTACAGTTTTAAAATAGCTTATGGAAAATGTTTTGTAATCCAATTTAATTGCTGAATTAACCATTGGTCTTGTGTCAATTCCCATAAGAAGTAAATTTTCCATAATTTTCATCCCTAAATGTTATTTTCCTGTTCTCTTGCTTGATCATATACTGATTTGATTGTGTCCATGTCTACACTGGTATAAATTTGAGTTGTTGAAAGACTTGAATGTCCAAGAAGTTGCTGAATCACTCTTATGTCCACTCCATTCTTTAATAAGTGTGTAGCAAATGAGTGTCTTAAGACGTGGGGAGTAACTTTCTTTTTGATTCCTGCTTTATCTGCATATTTCTTTATCATCATCTGAACATATCTTGGAGTAAGGCTATTTCCATTTTTATTTACAAAAATAAATTCTGAATTCTGTTTATCCACTTCAAGATAATCCAATAGAAGCTCTTTTGTATGTTCATCAAAAAGAACGATTCTATCTTTATCACCTTTACCTCTAACCCTAATGGTCCTTTCATCAAAATCGATATCCCTTTTCAATAGCTTTACAAGTTCTGAAATACGAAGCCCTGTAGAGTAAAGCAGTGTTAGGATAACCTTATCCCTTCTTTTTGACTTCTGTTTAAAAGGAGTGTCATTTTCATCAATGGCTACAGCGTCTATCAAATCCTTCACTTCCTTTTCATTTAATGATTTAGGCAATGACTTTGTTCTCTTTGGATTCTTAATGTCCTCTAAAAAATAGATGTCATTGAATTCAAGGAATTTTTTAGAAACGACTGTAGTCAAGTAAATGTAATTCTGGGTAAGGTACTTATCTCTTTTCAAGTCACGAATATACTTTCTGAAACTGGCTAAAAATCTTTTTCCATCATAAAGATTTTCCTCATTTTTCATATAATTAATTAGGTTATGGATGATGGAACTGTATGTTTTTACAGTGTTTTCAGAATAGTTTCTAATCTCTAATTCAATCAAGTAGTCTTCGAGCATGCTTTCAAAATCAAACACTTCCATCAAATGCTTTTTTTCTCCATTTTCATCCATGACCGGCAATTTTATTGGAGACTTTTGAATTGGTTCATTTGATAAGTTCAATTGCTCTGTAAAAAGATTCATGTTAATTCCTTCTTCAGATCTTTACCAAACCCATTTAAATCTAAATTTAGGATAATTTTTAAAATTTCTATTTTTAAAGTTATTATAATATTTACTTCGTTATACCTAATTATATTTATGGTTTTATTTAAATATTTTTAAAAATAGTTATTGGATTAGTAAAATCAGTGAAAAATATTATTTAAATATTTTTAAAATTAGCTTATTGAATCAGTAAAATAAGTAAAAATTAATTTAATAAAAATTGTAAAAACAATAAAAAAAAGAAAAAAGAAAAAATATAGAAATAAAATAATTTATTTCTATTTGAATTTTGGAATTAAATAGTCGAATAATTCATTTAGTTTAAAGTAACTATTCTGAGCTTGTCAGGTCTTTTAATTACTCTGCTTGATTTAAAAGCAACTAAGGTTTTGATTCCTTTTGAGTATGCAATGTCGACTAATCTTTGGCTGATTACACCATCGAAAATAACGGTGTCTGCATCAGGATTGTCTTGTTTTAAATCTTCGTAAAGGGTTTCAACATTAGTTTCTTTTAAAAGGTTTAAAGAATCATCGTAGATTTCACTGTTTCCAGTTCCTTCTAAATCTTTTAACATGTTCTTTAATAATTTTACTCTACTATCTTGAATCCTGTCGTTTTGTCTGTCTCTACGGCCTCTGGAATTTCTGTCTTTTCCTCTGCGATCGTTTCTATCGTTTTTTCTATCGGTTCTGTCTTTTCTATCGAATTTGTCTTTACGATCGGTTCTGCCGTTTTTGTTTCCGTGAAATTTATCGGATTTGTTTAAGTTTTTTGCTCTTCTGTCACTAGTTTTGCTAGTTCTGTTGATTTTGCTTTTTCCCACTTTACCTTGGGTGTCTAAGTTGAAATCAAGGTTATTTATTACTTGTTCAGTAGGAGCTTTATCTCTTAAAGCAATTAAAACTTCTTCTTTTTCTAAATCTTCAACTTCTTTGCCTCTTGGAGCTCTAGTGATGTAGTCCACATCTCCAACTTGCAAGAGTTCTTTTAAGATTAATTCTCCGCCACGGTCACCATCAACAAATGCAGTTACAGTTCTTTTTTTAGTTAATTCAGCTACACTGGTAGGGATATTAACTCCTTCAACTGCGACAGTGTTTTTAATTCCGTATTTTAATAAATTTAAAACATCATTTCTTCCTTCAACAACGATAATTGCATCGGAAGTGTGTACGTTTGGGCCTGCAGGAAGTCTTTCTGCTCCGAATTCAGAGATTTCATGAACTCTCATTGATTCTCTGATTTCTTCAATCATTTTCATGCTTTCAGGAGAGACAGTTTCCATCATGCCCATATAAATTTCTTTTGCACGATTAATAACTTGTTGTCTTTTCACAGCTCTTACGTCTTCAACTCTAAGAACTTCAATAGAAGCTTCACAAGGACCTACACGGTTAATGGTTTCTAAGGATGCTGCAAGGATGGCAGTTTCAATTCTATCTAAGCTAGATGGAATTACGATTTCACCTTTTGCACGTCCACCATTTGAGTGAATGATAACTTGGATCCTTCCGATTCTTCCAGTTCTTTGGAGCTCTCTTAAGTCTAAATCGTTACTTAAAAGACCTTCAGTCTGTCCGAAAACCGCACCTACTACATCAGGTTTTTCTACGATTCCGTTTGCATTGATTTGAGCGTGAATAAGATATTTAGTTGTAGTTAATTCTACACCTTTTCCCATAATAAGCCTCCTTTGAGCTTTGTAATAGGATAATTTAAGGCTAGTTTTCGTAGAATTGTTATCATAACCAATATCTATCATGATAATTTAAAACCTTTGATTCTTATCCATAAATTCTATGAATAATCTTATTTTTCATTTATCAGTTTTAAACATTTATAATTAATAATACCTCATTTTTTTCTTAGTTAAACTCATTTTGAGTAATGATTTAAAATTAATTATTCTAATTAAGATTTAGCTAATAACAATTTTACTACTAGCTTAATTATAATTAATTTTAATTAATAAATTCTTGATATATAATTTGTTAATTTATAATTGATTATAATTTTAAATTATACTGTAATTTGTAATAAATTGATTAATTAATTTTATAAATTAATTGATAAAAGCAGATACTATTTTTATAGAATTTTTGAGTCTAAATAGACATTAGCTATTTAAAATCCTTGAAATATTCTATGATTAGATTCATATAAAAAAAGATATTTGTTTGATTAAAATTTAAAGAAAATCATTTAAATCCATAAATGGAATAATGTTTCCATTTCAATTTAGATTTGTTTTTAGTTTCTAAATTTGATAGATCTTTTAATAAAATCTCATGATTTTAATGATCGGTAAAAGTAGTTGAATATAATAGTTTAATTTATTTTTATATAAGCTAATTCAAATAACTCAATGAATAATTGTTCTTTTTATCTTATAATTAATGTAAATTGTTTATTTAAGTAAAGATTTATTCTGAATTTATTTTATGATAATTAGTTTAATTTAATTAATAATAATCTATTTTCCTTTCACCTTAAGTCTTTAATTTTAATAATAATCGTAATAATCGTAATTAATAATGAATTAATTAATGTTTGAATTAATTAATAATGTAATTATAATTTCTATTATAATTTAATATCATTTTTATATGATTTAGTATCCACATAATAATATCTTTATCATAATATATAAATTATTTTATATTTTTCTAATGATTGGAAAAATTATTAGAATTTTTAGAAATATTTATTACATATCCTTTAGAAATTTAAGTGTAGATAATTAATTATTCTATTAATAATTTTTTAATAATTTTTTAATAATTTTATTTTTAAAAGAGGTGTTAAATTGGCTAAAATCACTCCTAAGACTTTATTGAAAAAATCATCCAAGGTGATTGACTTAGATGATGTAGATATTAGCAAATATAATTTTTCCATTGATGATTTAGATAATGAAAAAAGCAAAAGCCATGATTTATTGAAAAAGATCTTGGATTCAAGTTCCGCTTGCCAAGTATCAGATGCTTATTCATCTGTCTCAGGAAGAAGCGGTATTATAGATGGATTGAAACCTATGAATGACAATAAGGTTTACGGTAAGATATTCACTGCAAAAACCAATACTGATGATTGGGGAACTTCATTGATGGCTATGGACAATGCAGAAAAAGGTGAAGTCCTATTCATTTACACTTATGGAAAACCTGCTTCAGTTTGGGGAGAGCTCGCTTCAACCTGTGCAGGTGAAAAAGGAATCGCTGGAACTGTTTTATACGGTTGGGCACGGGATATGGATGCTCTTGTTGATTTGGACTATCCTGTATTTGCCCTTGATTACCTTCCAAATGCTGGAAAGGCATTAGGTCTTGGTGAAATTAACATTGATTTGGAAATCGATGATGATATAATAAAACCAGGTGACTTTGTATTTGGAGATCAAAATGGTGTAGTGGTGATTCCTAAGGAACTCTTCCATGAAACAATGGTGGCAACCTTTAACGTAAAGGTTAAGGAAAGCCATATCATTAAGGAATTGAAAAAAGGCAGATTATTATCTGAGATTATTGGTTTGAATAGATAAAAATCTTTTAACTATTTTTTAAAGGCAATTATTGCCTTCTTTTTCTTTTATTTATTAATTTTTTATTTTTATATATTTATCCTATTTTTTATCATATTTTTATCATATTTTCATCATATTTTTATCATATTTTCATCATATTTTTATCTGTTCTAAAGTTTTTCCAATAGCTTCATTAATGACTAAACTTGCTAAATTGTCATAAGGAGTTTCGCTTTTATTGATCAAGACCAATTTTGAGCCATTGAAGTAATTTATCAATCCTGCAGCAGGATAAACGACAAGTGATGTCCCTCCGATTATCAATGTGTCTGCATTAGCCATGTAATTGATGGATGAGCTTAAAACATCATTGTTTAAGGGCTCTTCATAAAGCACAACATCAGGCTTGACTATTCCTCCGCATTCACATCTAGGAATCCCTTCACTTTTTAAGATGAAATCCAGATCATATTCCCTTTTGCAGAACTCACAATAGTTTCTGTGAATGCTTCCATGAAGCTCTAAAACATTCTTGCTTCCTGCCTTTTGGTGCAATCCATCAATGTTTTGAGTGATCACTGCCTTTAGCTTACCTGCTTTTTCAAGTTCAGCAAGCTTTAAGTGTGCAGGATTTGGCTTTGCATCCTTGAAAATGAGATTTTCCTTGTAATAATTGAAAAACTCTTCAGTATGTTCCATGTAGTAACTATGTGAAACCAGATATTCTGGGCTATGCCCGTATTTTTGCAGGCTTTTAAATATTCCACTTTCAGATCTAAAGTCTGGGATTCCACTTTCTGTAGAAACACCTGCTCCTCCAAAGAAAACAATATTATCGCTATTATCTATAATTTCCTGTAACTCGCTAATTTTATTCATAATTTTATTTATGTTTTTGTTCACTATTATTTCTTATTATTCCTCATTATTTTGATTATTGTCATTTTTTCTTTTTATTTCTATTACAATCATCATTTCTTTTCATTCTCCATCAACTTCCATAATCTTTATATATTACCCAATATAACTATTATTAATCAATTGTTTGTTGATTAAAGAATGAATTGTGCATATTAAAAAGTTTTTATTAGGATTTTTTAGTAATACTTTTTAAGAAGGAATTTTTTTATATATAAAGGCATCGAAACATTTATATACTATAATGTCATTATATTAAGTTGTACTAATGTTTATTTTTAAGGTGATTTGATGAAATTTTTAGGTAACATCTCACACCTTGCCAATTCTGGAAAGCTTATCGTCAAGACCACAAAGACTCCTCCTGCTGGAGCTTTTGTTTTTACTAATGATAAGCAGAAAATAGGTAAGGTATATTCTATTTTTGGCCCAGTAAAGAATCCATACGTTTCCGTAAATATTTTTAGGTCAGTTAATAGAAGGGATCTTGAAAGTAGACATGGTGAAAAGCTATTTGTTTCCACAAAAAGTGAAATGGAAAAACTCAATAAGAAAAACAAGAACTCTAAATCCAAAAAGGGTTCAAAAGGTAATTCCAAGAATTCCAGAAATAGGAAATCCAATTCCAGAAAAAGAAGAAACAAATAGGATATTTAAAAAATTTTTTCTCTATTCATTTCTTAGAGAAAATTAAAGGTTTTTCCCCTAGTTTGGGTAAAACTTAGTCAAATTGATATAATAGGAGAGATTAACACGAAAGAAGGATTATCTGAAGAAGTTCTTCAAAATTCCAAAAGAACTTCAAGAAGAAGACAAAAAGATGACTCTGAGCCAGAAAAACAAACCGTATGTCCACAATGTGGTTCAACTGATTTGATTGGGGATTATGAAAGGGCAGAAGTGGTTTGTGCTAACTGTGGATTAGTTATTGATGAAAACCTTGTAGATATGGGTCCAGAATGGAGAGCATTCGACCACGAACAAAGAGACAAACGTACAAGAGTAGGTGCTCCTATTACTTACACTATTCACGATAAAGGTTTAAGTACAATGATTGATTGGAGGAATAAGGACATCTATGGTAGAGATATTCCTGCAAGAAACAGAGCTCAATGGTACCGTTTAAGAAAATGGCAAAGAAAAATCAGGATTTCCGGTGCTACTGAACGTAACTTGGCTTTTGCATTAAGTGAATTAGACAGAGACTCTTCAAGATTAGGTCTTCCAAGAAGTGTAAGGGAAGCTGCTTCTGTTGTTTACAGAAGTGCAGTTGAAAACAAGCTTATCCGTGGAAGAAGTATTGAAGGGGTTGTAGCTGCTTCTTTATATGCAGCTTGTAGAAGATGTAAAGTACCTCGTACTTTAGATGAAATCGCTGAAGTTTCTAGAGTAAGTAAAAAAGAAGTTGGAAGAACTTACAGATTCTTGACAAGAGAATTGAACATTAAGTTACCTCCTACATCTCCAGTAGACTATGTTCCAAGATTCGCAAGTGAACTTGGATTATCTGGTGAAGTGCAATCCAGATCCATTGAAATCATTGAAAAGGCAATGGAAAAAGGATTAACTTCCGGTAGAGGGCCAACTGGTGTAGCTGCTGCTGCATTATACATTGCATCTGTTTTATTAGGTGAAAGAAAAACCCAAAGAGATGTTGCAGAAGTTGCAGGTGTAACTGAAGTAACTATCCGTAACAGATACAAAGAACTTACTGAACAATTAGAAATGGGTGTAACTTTATAACACTCAATTCTTTTCTTTTTTTCTTTTTTTATTAATTCATTTTATTTTCAAAACCTTTTCATTTCAATTATTTTAATTCGTATTATATAGAACTATTTACAAGAATTAAAAAAGTCTTTTCTTAAAAATATTTAAAAAATAATTAAAAAAGTTAGAAAATAGTTAGAAAATATTTTAAAAAAAATAATTAAAAAAATACTTTCATGTAAAGTCATGTAATTACATGAAGTAAAAAATAGTTATTAAAAATATAAATTAAAAAGACTTATTTTTCAATTCAAGAGCTAATAAAGCTTTGAATATTTTTCAATGCTTAAGTCGAGATCCTTTAGGATTTCAGTATTGTCCCATGGCTCTACCTTATTCAAGTTTTCCTGATACTTGTCAAGATTATCCAAAAAGCTTTCGATCTTTTTGACATCCAATTTATCATGGTATTCTCCAAATCCTAACTTTTCAACATAGAACCCATTCAATATCTGTTCAAAGTTCTTATGTGCAGGAGTGCTGTAGATAGGCTTCTTAAGATATATTGCCTCTGAGATCATAGTGAATCCACCATTCACTATAATTGCCTTAGCTGTTCTCATATCCTCAAAGATCTGCTCTTCATTAAATGACCTGTATGTCAAGTTCTCATCAACTTCATCCTTGTTGAAACCATAAACGATGAATTTGTAATCAAGCTTCTTAAGCTCTTCCATAAGGTTTATGCTTGATTCGGCTGTTTGATAAACCAAAACATGCTCCCCTTCAACAGGTTCCAATTTCATTATCTCTTCCCTCAATACCGGAGGGTAAAGAGCAGTCATCTTAGGATGCTTTAATGGAGGATAGAAGAATGATGTTATTATATGCCTTTTTGGCCTTAGGATATATGATTTGGTAACTGCCTTTGCAGTTAGCATATCCGCTCTGTGATTTGGAGGATAATCATATTCGCATTGGGTCAGCATATGGATATTGTCAAGGCTAATGAGTGGAATGTTCATGATCTTACTGAGCATACTTGAATAGTTTTCAAAGTCTGATATGATAATATTAGGCTTGATTCTCTTGCATTCCTTATACAATACATTGTATCCTTCCTTCAGGTTTGTAGGATTTGCCTTTAATGCCTTAAAGAATGTTTTCTTGGTTCTAACCACATTGTTTTCATAGACAGTGTTGAATCCTCCAATTTCAAATACATTATCGAATTTGCTTGCGAGGAATTCATATGCCCTTTCACTTGAGAAAATGTAAACGTCATATTTTTTGGTTAAATGCTCTAGAATAACGCTGCTTCTGATTGCATGTCCCATTCCCTCTCCACAGACGGAATAGAAAATTCTTTTTTTGCCTTGTGATCCTGCTGCCTCTTTAACAACAAGCCCTGTTTCCTCTTCAGTAACTTCAATTAATTTATTCTCTTCAATGTCCCTGTCCTTGAATTTATTGATTCTGTCTTTGATTTTTCTGTTTCTGGATTTTTCAGCAATCCTTTCCATATCAACACTATCAAGTGCAGCTATTGGGTCGTGACCGAACTCATAACCTAAGTCCTCTGCTGAAGTTCTTTTTCCTCTAAAGTCATTAACAGTACTTTTACCATACTGTTTAAGTAAGGTGTAAAGCCCTTCCTCTTCAAGTCTTCTTGTGGAAACTCCGATTCTTGCATTTCTAAGCACTTTGAACTCGCTTATTTCAGCAACACGTTCGATATAGTCAGTGTCTTCACCAAAGCTTAGGTTCTCATCAAATCCATCAACTTCATCATGCAAGTCCTTTTTGGAGATGATTCCATAACATCCAGCACCATGGGGCTTGATGTTTTCAACAGCTATCATAAACCAGTTTGCAAGGTCATGAAGATACTTGTCCCTTTTCTTTTCAGAAAGTGGAGTCATTTGGGTAATCGCTATTCCCAAATCCTCGGATTCAAACTCTTCAATCACATTGCTTAGGTAATTTTCAGTCAATTCCAAGTCAGAGTCTAAAAATAGCAATATTTCTCCTTGGGCCACTTCTGCACCTCTATTTCTTCCAGGTCCGGGAAGTCCACCTTCTACAACAATACAACCATATTCCTTAGCGATCTCTCTAGTATTATCATCTGATTGTGCATCAGCAACAATAATTTCATAATCAGTAAAATCTTGTGATTTTATGCTTTCAAGCAATTTAGGAAGATATTCCTCTTCGTTGTATGTAGGTATGATAATACTAATTTTCATTTAATCATCTCTTATTATTAGATATGGTTGAATTGTTTTTATTTGAATTGTTTTTGTTTTTATTTTATTGTAATTATTTAATAATATTATTGTTTATAAATACTGATATTTTTTAATGATTCTATAAGTATGAATATATGTTCCAGCTAAGTGAGTACCAATCACATTTTCCCTCTAAATCTATGGCTAAGTTATTTAACAATTCCATCTCATTATATTGATTTGAAAGATAAAATGTTGTTTTATTTTCATGCTCTGTTAAATTTAATACATCGTATTGATTTAATCCATCAAGATCATGCGGGTAGCCTACATCTAATTCATAAGAATCTGGACAAGCGCCATAAAATGCAATTGAAAACCTTAAGACAATGATTAGAATCAAAGCGATATGTGGAATCAAAATCTTCAAATACTTTTTAAGTGACTTTCCATTATCTCTTATTTTGCCTGATAAAACAGATTTAATTGTGACCAATTCTTCGTTTAATTGGCTTTTGATTACATCTCTTTTATCTTTTTCAGTTATATAATCTGAAAATCCTTCAAGTATTTCATTATTGTACATCAATATGAGTATTCCGTAGATTCCTCCAATTGTTGGAGTTGCAAATAATCCTCCATCTATAAGTCCAATTATGCCGATTGTGATTGCAACTGCCAAGAAGATTCTTGGGGCTGCCTTTCGCCTTTGCAATGAAATGACCATGACAATATAATTGATTGGAATTAATATGAATAGAAGACCAATTAAATCTGGAGTGTAAGCACTTATAGAGCTTCCAGTGTGAATTCCCGCTGGAATGTAAGTTAAAAGCATTCCAAGGATCATTCCAAAGATTCCTTTGTATAAATGTGAATGGAGAATGCTTGTGCTTGTTTCACTTGGATTCATGATTACAAGGATTGTGTTCCAGTCTATTCCAAGTGAATTCCTTAAGTAGAATTCCATAACTATTCCAGCTATTGCAGTAAAAAGCAATAGGATTAAGGATAACTTTAAGTAAAAATCCTTATCTTTTAGCATTTCTGGAATATGGAGATTCTTAAAATAGCTGTGTATCCTTTCATTGTCTCCAAGTGTTGATAATATCATGGTAATACCTAAAATGACAAAAAAGAGAATGTCTTTTCCTTTTGAGGATCCCATTAGAAGCGGTTGGGTAAATGGTCTTATGAATTGGTCTATTCCACTTAAGAAGAATAGCATAGTTCCAAAAATCATTAGAATTATTCCAATAGGAATGTATTTATTTATTTTCATAAGAATTTCCCCATATCAATTCATTTATTTTTTTAATTTCTAATTTTGATATTAGTATCAATAATTATTTTAATAATAATTAATTATTTATATTTTATTTTAAATATAAGTTTTTAGAGACTATTAATATAAAATGATTTTTTTAAATATTTGATGTGTAATCATGTTTCCAATTAGCTTTTATATAGGTTTGATTTTGATAGGGATTTTTGCAGGATTCGCTTCAGGATTGCTTGGAGTGGGAGGGGGATTCCTTATGGTTCCTTTGCAATTCTTCTTATTCAATTCAGTAGGTGTGGACCCTTCACTTGCTATGATGGTATCATTAGGTACCAGTTTAGCAATCATCATTCCAACAGCTTCATCTGGAGCTTATCAGCATCAGAAAAAGAACAAGTCTATTGTAAAACCAGCTATCAGATTAGCTATTTTTGGGATTATTGGAGGATTTTGCGGTGGCCTTCTTGCAAATGTTGTTCCTTCAAGAATCTTGCAGATTATTTTTGCATGCCTACTTTTTATTGTAGCATTGGATATGCTATTTGGCTCCAGAGCTGATGGTGAAAATGCACTTATTGACTTCAATTTATTGAATGCAGCTATTGTAGGTTTTTCAATAGGGATTGTATCTGGCTTGCTTGGTGTAGGTGGGGGAGTTTTCCTGATTCCTGCCCTTTGCATATTGTTTGGATTCAGCTTGATTCAAGCTATTGGAACATCTTCAGTTTTCATAGCATTGACAGCTATTGGAGGACTCATTTCATACATTTACACTGGCTGGTCAGTTAATCCAATGCCATATTCATTAGGTTACGTAAGCTTGGTGAATTTTGTGATCATAGTTCTTTTTTCAGTTCCTATGGCAACAATTGGTGCAAAACTAGTTTATAAAATGCCTAAGGAAAGACTAAAACAGATATTTTCCATAATCCTGATTTATATGGCAATAAAAATGATTGGATTTGATCCAATAGCTATTCTATTGGGATTGTAAAAATCAGAATACCTTAAAAAAAGTTAAAAAATAGATATGGGTAATTTATAAATTATATTCTTTTAGTGATTATAAGGAACTTACATCTTCTTTTTCTTCAAATATGACTCCAGTTCCTCTCATAACTACATGGGCTAAGTTTTCTCCCTTGCTTGGGCCTAATGTTTCAATTGACATATTTAAGTTCAATAGGCCATTGCATCCATCTGCCTTTAATTGCTTAATCAATTTCAACAATGCCTTATCTTCAGCAATTTTTGTACAAATAAGCAATTCCTTTTCTATTGAGTCTTCAATTCCAGATCTTATTTCTTCTCTTTGTTTAACGGAAAAGATATGGGCTGATTCGTAGACTCCTTTATATTCAATTATGTTCAATTCTTTAGGGGAATCTTCCATAGTCAATATCAGGACTCCTAAATTATTCATATCAAGTTCCCTGTCATAAAAACTGTGTATCTTTTTGCTTTGCTTTTCGTTATATATCTCTTTAGTTTTTGGCTCTTTCTTGAAGATTTTCTCATATGTATTCCATAGGAAACGTGTAATCTTCTTGAAGACACCTGTAACGTGGGAGATAATAGCTAAAATTGTTGCGATAAGGAAATAATTCACAGCAATAGGAAATGCAGCTTGAAGGATTATGACTATGCTTCCTGCTGTAATGACATTGAATCCTAAAGTTGGGTTTGCTATGATGAATCCATAGATAACTGTAATTAAGAAAAGAATAAATGCACTGATTGCACCGGTACTTTCTTCAAGATACCTTTTTGCAGCTAGGCTTTCAGCATATCCTGCAAAAAGCGGGGATAAGACCAATCCGAAATTCCATCCGTAAATGTCGAAATGAGTGTATAGGCAAATTACATAGGTGACTATACCTACTATTATCCCTATATCAATGCATCCTAGCTCTTTTAGGAATACTTTTCTCTCCTCTTCATCCTTGAGACGTTTAGAGATGGATAAATCGTTAACTTTCTGTTTGATTTTATTAAGCATTTATTCACTCATTAAAAGTTGATTAAAAAATAGTTTAAGTTTATTTGTAACTTACAGCGGTTCCATATGCAGTTACTAAAATGGTGTTTCCCATAGTGCCTCCAAGGTTGTTATAGGATATCTTAAGCCCTATGATTCCGTTGGCACCAAGTTCCTTTGCCTTGTTTTCCATAATTTGGAATGCTTCATTTCTTGCTGATTCAAGCTCTTCAGCATAAGTGCTGGTTCTTCCTGCCACAACGTCTCTAACTCCAGAGAATAAGTCTTTATATATGTTGGATCCAATTAATGATTCTCCATTAACCAATCCATGATATTTTACAATGGTTTTGTTTTCTAAAGTACTTGTTGAGGAAAATAACATTTTATCACTTAAAATTGTCTGATTTTAAAAAAATAATTATAATTTGACTTTTTGTTTAAAAAAATATTGTTAGCTATTAAGTTTAATTAATAGCCATTTATTGTTTTAATTGTTTTTTATGGTTAATTTATTTAAAGAACATGAAGTATGCCCATACGAGAATGAACACTACGATTACACCAAATAGCATTAATCTGCTTTTTTTAATGTTCTTTTGTTGTTGTTCTAACACTTTTTGACAATCTGCAGAGCAGACTCTTTCTTTCATTGGTATTGGGCTGCCGCATACTGGGCAATGTTTATGTGGTTCTACCATATTTCTCACCTTTTTTAATTTTTTGATTATTAATAAGTTTGATTTACTTAAATTTAATAAATTATAATTTTATTAAATAATTTTAATCAATCATATAAAAATTATATTCTATTATTTTAATATTGATTTAATATTATTTAAAAATTGTCTAAACTTAGATATTAAAGAATTTTCTTGTTGTTTCACTTACCTTTTTGCCAAGCTCTTCACTGTCCATGCCTTTGTACTCAGCTATTGTATTTAGGATATGTGGCAAGTATTCAGGTTTGTTCTTGTTTGATTTTGGCTTTTTAGGGAAGTTTCTTGGAATCAGGAAAGGTGCATCAGTTTCTATCATCATCTTCTCAGGTGGAATCACTGTCACAGCTTCCTGCAAGGATTGACCTCTTCTCTCATCACAAATCCAGCCTGTCACTCCAATGGAGCAGCCTAATTCAAGGTATTTTTCAGCTTCCTCTTTAGTTCCTGTAAAGCAATGGACGCAAGCCTTTTCACACATATTAGGGTATTTTTCAAGAATTTTAACTAAGTCTTCATGTGCTTCACGTTCATGCAAGAATAGTGGCATATCCAATTCATCTGCAAGTTTCACTTGCTCTTCAAACCATTTTCTTTGAACATCCTGTGGAGAATAGTTTCTGTTATAGTCAAGACCGCACTCTCCAATAGCCACTACACAGTCCTCTTTTGCAAATTCCCTTAAGGTTTCTATTGTGTTTTCATCACAGGTCTTTGCATCGTGAGGATGGACTCCAGCAGTTGAGAATAAAACTCCTTTAAATTGGTCTTGCTTTGAGAATTCAAGAGCAGTTTTGCTTGATTGGATATTGGTTCCAGTAATGATGAACTGGCTTACTCCAACATCATTTGCATTTTTTATGATTTCTTCTCTGTTTTTATCAAAGGATTTGTGCATTAAATTTAATCCTATATCAATTAATCCAGTCATTCAAATCACTTAAACAAACTTTTAGAAAAAGTTTGATCAAAATAATCTTCATTTTTGATAGTAAAAAATTCTTAAAAAAAGTTTGAACAAAATTTCTCTTTTTATAAATTAAAAAAAGTAAATGTGTTATTTATTCAGAAATAACACGGGTTCCTATTTTTTCACCTTTAATAGCTCTGATTAGGTTTTGAGGTTCATTACCATTAGCTATTACAGTTTCTAAATTGGAACGCTTAATCATTTGAATTGCAGTTGTGTCAATGAATTCATAGGTTCCTGCCTTTACATCATTTCCGCTGATGATTCCCATCATGTCAGAAGCTGTGATTTCCTCAATGAGTTCTGCATCATCGTATTTTTTAGGGTCTTTAGTGTATAATCCATCTACAGCGGTTAAGTTAACTAAAAGGTCTGCTTGAACATACTCTGCCAAGATTGCAGATACTGCATCTGTACTGTGTGCAGGTTCAGTTCCACCCATAACGATGATTTTTCCGCTTGCAGAAAATTCCAAAGCTTCCTGGAAGTTATGAGGAACTCTTTGATAAGCTGCATCGCCAAGTGCAAGCAATAAGAGTTTTGCATTGACTCTTGTAACTTCTATTCCAATATCATCACATTTTGCCTCTCCAGCACCGAGGTCTCTTACAACTCCAATGTATTCTCTTGCAGGTTTTCCTCCACCTACAACAACAAATATCTCATGCTCTTCGCTTTGTTCCTTCAAGAGCTTTGCATATTCCTTAAATCTTTCAGCGTTGTAATCCTGTAATAATATTGATCCACCAATAGCAGCTACGATTCTCATAAGTTCACCTTTTAATCAATGTTTTTATAGTTTTTTAGTTAGTTATTTTTTAGTAAATTTAGTAAATCATTACTTAAATTGATTTTAACAAAATTACTTAATTATTGTTATAATTTATCTATTTAATTATATTTAAATTTACTATCGGATTGCTCTATACCAACTGAAATTCTCTCCACCAAAGTAACTTACAAGAATTGATGTGATTATTGCAAGAATCAATGTTATGAGTGCAGATTGAGGGGCAAGGAATATGAAGAATGCAATTGCTAAAACGCATAATAAATAGAATGTTGCCTTTGTATTGCCTTTTCCATTGTCATTCAATATTGTTAGGATACCTAATAGAATTGGAGCGAAAATCAGTCCAAGTATTATCCATAAGCATTCACCTAATGGAACTAAATTGTAAACTGGCTTATTAAGTAAATCCATATATAGATAAGCTTCCAATACAGTCATCACAAGTCCAAACACTCCACCAGCTATTGCCTGTGCCATTGTATGCTTCTTTAATGTGAATCTGCTCCAAATTAGTATTGGGTAAAGCAATCCAACTAAAGCTCCAATTGGTCCAAGAAGCATGATCAATGCGGCTACTGGTCCAGTAAGTCCAGTTGTATGGATGCTGATTTTCCATTTGGTAGTGATGAGCATCACAATGAATGTGTTAACTGCATAACAAAGTATCAAAACAATCAAGAAATTTGAGACTCCAAGAATCCATGCAATTACAAAGCCTATTAAGTAAGACACCACTCCTACAATAAGTGGAATGAAACGGTCTTCCCTATTGGAAATGTCCTTGTCTGTATTCAATTTCTTAGCCCAATAAAGGATGATAGCCATTGGCAGTATGGATGCAAAGACAAGTGAAATCAATTCGGTTATTATGAATTGGGTCCAATTGAAGCTGAATCCACTTGTAAATGGAGTTCCATCACATGCAAGGATTATACAGATAATCAGGAATAATGGAATTGTAATTATTGGAGGATTTGTAAAAATAGAGATTGTATCAGCTATCTTAAGTTTCTTTTCATCAGTCTCATCATATCTGTTTTCCGTATTGATGTCCTTTAAGCCAAACAATTACTTTCCTCCTTAACTTAATAAAAATAGTCTTATAAAATACGTTTAAATAATATTATTTAAATAATCTTATATCATTTCAATTATTAATATTTTCTTAAAAAAAAATTTTTGAAAGGGATTATTTCCAATGGTCCGATTTTCTAATTTTTTTCTAAAAAATTTTTAATTTTCATCATTACTTATATAAGTAACTTATACCAATATATAATATATTATATCAATTTAAGGTTATTATTATGGTTTGACAGAAATTTCTATTTTAGTGAATGATTTTCTATTAAAAGTTACGGTTTGTGTAATTTTTCTATGAAGATTTTATTTTAAAGTTTTGAATAATCTTAAATTATATTGTTTTATTTTAATTTTTTATACTAATTACTTATCAAAAAATTATTTATCAATTTTATTAGGTGTTATAAATGAGTGAGGTATCCTCAAAGGAATTATATGAGTTTAAAAAGTCATTAAAGGAATTGGCTGAAAAGAAAGGAAAGGGAACAGAGCTTGTTTCCATGTACGTTCCTCCAACAAAGCAATTAAGTGATATCATCAAGCAGATGAGGGATGAATTAGGACAAAGTGCTAACATCAAGAGTAAAACCACTCGTAAGAATGTCCAATCAGCTATTGAGGTAATCATGCAAAGAATCCGTATGATTACAAACGACAATAAGGAATTGCCGAATGGTTTTGTATTGTTCGTTGGTATGATTCCTAAAGGTGGTCCTGGAACTGAAAAGATGGAAACTGTAGTTATCGAACCTCCTGAAGAGATCCAAACTTACAGATACATTTGTGACAGCACCTTCTTCCTTGAGCCTTTAGAGGATATGATTGCTTCCAAGGAAGTTTACGGTATTGCTGTAATTGACAGAAATGAGGCAACTATCGCTACATTGAAAGGTAAAAGGATTAATGTTGTAGCTAACTTAACCAGTGGTGTTCCTGGAAAGCATAAGGCAGGGGGACAATCACAAAGAAGGTTCGATAGGGTCATTGACCAATTGGCTCACGAATTCCTGAAAAGGATAGGAACTCACATGGATGATGAATTCCTACCAATCAAGGATGACTTGAAGGGTATTGTTCTCGGTGGTCCTGGTGGTACTAAAGAGGACTACTATAATGGAGATTACATGCATTATGAGCTTAAGGATAAGGTAATCACCACTGTAGACACATCCTATACTGGTGAATTCGGTATCAGGGAAACCATTGACAAGGCATCTGGTGCTTTAGAGGAATTAGGAGTTATCCAAGAGAAGAAATTAGTCCAAAGATTCCTTGCTGAGTTAAGAGATGACCATGGTTTATATTCTTATGGTGAAAAGGAAGTAAGAACCAATTTGCAAATGGGTGCTGTAGACATTCTTTTGCTTAGTGAAGACTTAAAATCCAAAAGGTTAACCTTGGATTGTCAAGCTTGTGGATTCCATGCTGAAGTCACTCAAAAGGAAGGCCAAAAGGTAGAGGATTTGACTTGCCCTCAATGTAATGAAAAAATGAAAATCACTCAAGAGGAAGATCTAATCGAGGATTTAGCTAATATCGCTGAGGATTTAGGTTCCAGTGTAGAGATTATTTCCACTGAAACTGAAGAGGGAAGCCAATTGTATAGGGCTTTCGGTGGAATCGGTGCTATCTTAAGGTATAATGTAAGATAATTCTGTGGTGGTTTTATGAAAAATGAAAATTTCGGTTTGGTTTTAAGCACTAAAGATAGTGATGATAAAAAGACTGCCCGTATTATAGGAACAGATTACTTCATCTTGATGGATTTGGACTTGAATGATGATGTTGAAGTTAAGGTTCAAGATAAGATTCCCCTTGGAAAGGATAGTGCTTTTGTCAAGCAGGAAAGAGCTCACTTAAGCTATGATGACTTAAGCAAGAATCAGGAATTTGAAACAGAAAAAGCAGTCTACAGCATTGTAACTGCCAATGAGCCAAAATACGTAAAATTCTTCAATGAACAAAGCAAGGAAGCTAGCAAATTGCACTTTTTAGATGGCATAAGCAGAAAGTTAGGTTCTAAAATCTTGGCTGAAAAAGAGCTTAACGGTGACTTTGAAAGCTTTGAAGACATTGACAATAGAATCAGCTTTATTGAAAGCTCTAAGGAATTGATTGTAAAAAGAGTTCTTTATGAATTGATTGAGCTTCCTAAAGAGAAAAAGGGAAGACCATCCTATTTATTCACTATTGTCAAAAGATCCAATAAGAAAGAAGTTCAAGAGTATGATGAATTCGTTACAGATGACAGCCGTTTCATCGAAATGATTAAGGAAAAAGGACTTCTTGAAAAAGAGGGAAAACGTATCAGATAATTGTTTTTCTCTTTTATTTTTTATTTTTAGCTATTTTTATTTCTTCATCTTTTTTATTATTTCATTTTTTTCTATTTTTATATTTCCATATTTTTAATTATTTTTTGTATTTTTCCATAATACTTAAAAAAAGCTATTTCCCATATCATAGGGGGGTGTGGGGATTAACAAATATATTGAGTTTAGGGTTTTTTTATATTGAGTATGTAATTATTTGGATCGATTCATTGAGTGAAAAATGCTTAATAAGTCGTTTAGCCTATAATTCTTTAAAGGTATTTTATAAATGTTAATCCCATACCTTATTTTGTTCTTATTCTAATTTAAATCTTTCTATTTGGTTTCTAAACGATTATAATTTGTTATTTTTAAATAAAAATTGATTTTAACTTGTTATTTTTATTTTAAGTTTCATATTGATTTTATTTTATTATTTTTGATATGGTTGTTATATTGATGTCATTTTGTTAAATATTATTTGATAAAATATATATTCATAAAGAATTATAAAAAAATATATAATCAATTCAATAATTCAAGAGGGCTTTTTATGTCTAATCTAAATACATGTTCAAATGAAAAGTTATCATTCAAATACAGCGATGAATGGGAATTGGAAGAAGTTCCATTGGAAAACAACCCTGATTGCATAGCTACCTTAAGCTATGGGGATGGCAGCTTATTGAATGTAATTGCATTCCAATCAGAGATGCCATCACTTGATGATTTCAAGGAAATCATTGAGGAAAGCCTATTGAATGATAATGCTGAAATCATCTCTTCTGAGATTGCTAATGTCGGCAAAAGGCCAACCATTCAGATTCATTCAAAAATCTCAATACCAGAGATTGATTTTGAAATGTTTTCAGTTGTATTTCTAGAGGATGGATTCGTTTACATATTTGAACTTAGGACAGTTAGCGATATAGTTTCCAAATTTATGGAAATAGTCAGAACTTTTGGAATTCTGGAATAATTATTTATTTTTATTTATTTTAAACAAAGTTTGATTGTGGTGTGGTTATGAATAGAACAAATAAACTTATTTTGCTTATAGCAGTAGTGATTGCAATACTTACTTTGTTAGTGGCTGCAAGTGAAATGGGATTATTAACTGATACTAATAATTATAAGGTTAACCTCACAGAATTGAATGAGGAATTAACCCTTGACATGTCCAATTGGAATTATGATGAGAAAAACAATATCTATTACCAAATTGGACTTGTGTACTGTACAGAACCTGAAGCTACAGAATATGAGTCCTTAGGGATTTATGTTCCTGGTGATTACTTTAACAGCGAAAGAAATGATAATGGAACATACACCTGTGCAGTAATAGACGGTCATGTTGGAAATTATTCTGCATCAAATGCACCTATTGTAATGCCTATCAACACTGCAGGATATTCTGCTCAAAAAGCTCCAACAAGATATAATGCAAAAGATGTGAAGGATTACACAGATGCAGGTTTCATTTATGTGGATGCAGGTTGCAGAGGCAGGGAAAATGGAGGAAATTATTCTGGAGGGGCTCCTTGGGGAGTAACTGATTTGAAGGCAGCAGTGCTTTACTTGAAATTCAATGACGATACCCTTCCGGGTGACTGCCAGAGAATATTTTCATTTGGCCATAGTGGTGGCGGTGCTCAAAGCGCTATCTTAGGTGCAAGCGGTGACAGTGAATTGTACACACCATATCTTGAATCCATTGGTGCAGCTCTTATAGACAGAAATGGAAACAAGTTATCTGACAGCATCTGCGGAGCAATGTGCTGGTGCCCTATCACTTCTTTAGACACTGCTGATGAGGCTTATGAATGGACTATGGGCCAATACACTACTGATGGAACTCGTGGAACAGGCACTTGGACTGGTGCATTATCTGATGATTTGGCAAGTGCATATGCTGAGTATATTAATGATTTAGGCCTTAGAAGTCCTGATGGAAAGCCTTTAAGTCTTGAAGAGTCTGAAGATGGAATTTATGCCTCCGGATCATATTATGATTATATGCTTAAAACAGTAGAGGATTCCTTGAACAATTTCTTGAACGAAACCAGTTTCCCATACTCTCCAAGTTCTGGAGAAAGTGCAGATATGGGTCCTGTGCCTGAGGGAGTCTCTCTTTCAAGTGATGTTACTGGATCAAGTTCAGGAACTTACAGAACTCCACAGGAATATATTGATTCATTGAATGGTGATGATGAATGGATTATCTATAACAGTTCAACTAACACTGCAAATATCACAAGCATTGAAGCATTTGTAAAACATTGCAAATCCCCAACTAAAGATGTTGGTGCATTTGATGATTTAGGAAGAGACCAAGCTGAAAACGAATTGTTCGGTACTGATGAACATGATTCATTGCACTTTGATAAGATTATGGCAAATATCCTTAAGCAAAATTCAGACAATTACTCCAAGTTCTCTGATTATGACTCATCTAAGGCAACCGCTTATGCAAATGACTTGAAAGAATTGGATAGGTTCAATTATACAATTGAGAATCGTTCCAATATGTATAATCCTTTGTATTATGTTTCCCCTTATTATGATGGAGTGGGATCATCACAGCTTGCTAAATACTGGAGAATAAATGCAGGTATTGAACAGACAGACACTTCATTCACTGTTGAAACCAATTTGGCTCTTGCTTTGATGCAGATTGGTGATGTGGAAAGTGTGGAATTCAATGAAGTTTGGGGTCAAGGCCACACTCAAGCTGAAAGAAAAGGGTCTGCAAGTGGAAACTTCATCAATTGGGTCAATGAATGCATGAGCAATGAATCAGATTTCTTCTTGTTTGATTATTTTAAATAAATATTAGGAAATAATTTTAAATTTTAATTATTTCTTACTTTATTTTTTTATTCTTTTTACAGTATTTTTTTATTCTTTTTACAGTATTTTTTTAATATTTTTTAAGCTATTTTTTATAATATTTTTTTAATAAATTTTTCATCTTTTTTTTACCAATTTTCATTACATGAATTTATTGCATGAAATTTCATGTTCATTACATGTACTTGGTTTAAATTCATTTGTTTTTAGCTATTTTTTACAAATTATTGTTTATTTTTTCATTTTTATTTTAAAATCGCTTTAATTTTTATATAATTTTTTTAAATTAAATAATAATCTTTATAAAGGCATAAAACATATTATTAAATATGATTATCAAGACTGGGAAAATTAATAAATCAAGAGGTAATATAAGTCTCACAATTGGTAAGGAAGATGTGAAAAAACATAATCTTGAAGAGGGAGATTTTGTAATCTTGACTCCTGAAGAATATGAGGAATTGAAGGCATCTTCTGAAATCGAAGTGTCCACTTTGGAAGTAGTCCCAGATGATGAAGCTGTAGTAAAATTGGAATATGATCTTAAGGAAGCAAAGTCCAAAGAAAAGATTCTCTTCTCAAAAGTTGAGGAATTGGAAAACATTAATCTAGAGCTAACCACTAAATTGTCTCAACTTGAAAAAGCGAATTATATAAACAGCAGTGTTTTGTCCGATTCTGAATCAAATTCTCTCATTGATGAAGTTAAAAAGTTAAATGGGGATATTGATGACTTAAATTCTGAAATCAAGCAATTGAATAAGGATTTAAATGAATCAAATGAAGAAAGAATTGAACTATTGCAGGATATGAATGTCTTAAAGACTAAAATGAGTTTTGATGCCGGAGAATTGTCAAGACTTAGAGAGCGTGAAGACAAGCATAAGGAAATCTTGGAAATAATCTTAAGAACAAACAAGAATATGCTTGATGAAGTCGTAAACAAGACATTGACTGCCACTATCAATGAGATCAATAAGGAATTAGGCGAAACCAGCATAATAAGGAGAATTAGGGGCTTGACCATTGTCAAGGAACCTGAAATTCACAAGTCAGCTATTTCAAGCAAGGCTTACACTCAATTGGAAGAGTTAATTCCAGATGAATATTTGCTTGAAAGTGGAGAATAAGTTTCTTTATCATAGTGAATTCTAATTTGCCTATTCTATTGCCTAGTCTATTTAATCTAAAATTTTTCAAAAATTTTTTATATTAAGCATTAATTCATATTATTCAATTATTCATATATTTCATATTTATATAGTTTATTGGGTATCAATTAAAATGGTGATTCTATGGATGAAGTCCAATTTGATGAAGAAGGAATCGAATTTAAATACTTAAGTAATTGGAAAGAACAAAACAAAGAAATGCTTGGCCCAAATTGTATCAAGGCTTTAGTGAAAGTTGTAGAAGGCAATCCATCTACAATTACAGTATATAAGAATGATGCAGGTGAAGCTGAGGCTATTGCACAAATTGAAGAAGCTTTTAAGGAAAGTTTTGAAGCACAAGGATGGAACATTGTTGAATCTAGAATTCTAAACCTTAATGGCATGCCGGTTTACAATATCATTACAAATGCTGAAGAGGGTGGAAAAACTTTGGAAAACAATACTTCTGCATTGCTCAATGATGGAA
>Ga0129306_1001180_pt1 | contig 32035 bp, 34 predicted proteins | sample P827metagenome_FD_94438 | JGI IMG/M metagenome (GOLD analysis project Ga0129306, IMG submission 94438) | Capybara group fecal microbial communities from Wisconsin, USA - P827 metagenome | ecosystem: Host-associated > Mammals > Digestive system > Large intestine > Fecal | place: USA: Wisconsin...
CAATAATTTCCCTATGCGTCCGCTTAATTGGAAGTCGCCTTCTGATTACATCAAGGCTTTCTTTAATTCAGGTCAAGTTTTTTGATTTAATTTGTCTCATATCATTGACAAACCAACAAAAACTCGTAAATCGCCTAAATTTCGATATGTGATAACTTCGACTCCGCCGGAATCAAAGTTTCCTCAAAAAAAGCCAAGAAGCATCGCTCCTTAGCTCAATAGCAAACATCAGTTACTGCTCAGATAATTCATTCGCCAACTCCGCTGACAGAATATCCATCTGCATTTTCAGTTCCGCAACTATGTTTTCATCAGGTGCTTGTGAAAAAGGAACGGAAAACTGAGCCAGTTTTACAGAGGTTACCGCAGCTACATTCTCATCTGTTGCTCTAAGTTCCTGAATTTTGGAAATCGCCTTATCCCTATCCAAATGTCTTGTATTCATGTAATCGTTGATCATCTGCTGACGTTCATCTATGTCTTTTCTGATAGAATCAATATCATAAGCCTTTTTAATAGGATCGTTCATAATGTAATCTCCCTTCTGTTATTCTATACCCGTAAACATAACCTGATAACTCAGCCCCGTAAACTCCCTGAGAAAGTCCATATCAGAGAAGTTCAGACCGTAGTTATGCGTTTTACCGCTGTCCTTGCCCGTGTAGAGATACTCCATCTTCTCCTGATCGAGATGCTCGGTGCGGAGTGCTTCACGGTCAAAGCCTTTTTCTTTCAGGTGATACAACACGATGCGTGAGAGCTGCACCTGCACGATACGGTAGCTCTCGGTGTCGGCACAGTGGTCGAGAATGCCCAGTATATCGAAAATCGTTTCGGTGTCCTTCAAATGCTCGGTATCGTATTCGGCTTCGGGGACGTACTCGATATACTTATCATTGTTGAGGAACTGCACCGTACAATTCACATAGGGAATTATTTTCAACTGCATTTCAAGGCTGATCTCACTTCCACGGCGCAGGCTCACCCACCGCTGAGACAGGGAACTTACCGACTTGAACACACTTCTTTTCTTGTTTGCCTGCGGAATGATCGGCGTATCGTCCTCGTTTATCAGGTAATCTATCGGAACATCGAAGTATTCCGCTATTCTCGTTATCATGTCGAGGTTCGGCATACCGTCATTCACCCATTTGGTGACGGTCGCAGCCGAAATGCCCAGTTCGGTGGCTAATGTCCTCGGCTTGATTCCTCGCTCGTCACATAATTCATTATATTTTCTCCAAAAGATGGTCATTTTGTGTCCCTCCAATTTGTGCAAAAGGCAGAACTTGATTTGTTCTGATTATTTTTGCTTGACAAATGCTACTTAAGTAGCATATAATATGATTTAGAGATTGAAACGTGTTATTTCATTTCATATTATAGCACATCAAATGCAATCTGTCAAGATAAATAAAGAAAAAATAACAGACAAAGGAAAAGACAACATGAATACTATTCAATGGGGAGAACCCCGACCGCTCCGGCAGAGTGCGGACGCTATCCCTTTTCCGCTCGATGCGTTGCCGACTGTCCTGCGAAATATGGCGCAGGCGATCTCGGTCACGACTTCCACCGACGTGGGAATGGCAGGAACGGCGATGCTCTCAGCCGTGGGCTACTGTTTTACAGGTCTGTATCGGCTTGCGGGCAAGGCAGACCACACCGAACCGCCTGTGCTGTATTCGATCATCATAGCACAGCCGTCAGAAAGAAAAAGTCCTGTCATGCACTTCATCAAAGCACCATTCGACAGCTTTGAGAGCAAGTACAACAAAGACCACCGTGAGGAAATGTACAAGGCTCAGCAGGACGTTAAGGCTCTGGAAGCCCGTGTCAAGGCTATGGAGAAAGAGGACGAACCTGATACTGCTGCTATCGCCAAGCTCCGTGTGCAGGCTGATAATATCAGAAACACTACACCAATTAGGATAGCTGTGGACGATATTACGCCCGAATCCCTTGTGATAGAGCTGAGTGAGAATGATTCTCTGCTGATGATCTCCGATGAAGCAGGAATGCTCAGTAATTTCAACGGGAAGTACAACGGCGGTATTCCAAATCTCGATTTGCTTTTGAAAGCGTGGAACGGGGAAAAGTACATCTGCAACAGAGTTATCAGAGGGCGAACGGAAATCCCCCGTCCTTATCTTTCCGTTGCACTCGCAGGTCAGCCGTATATTTGGGACAACATGATGAACGACACCGCTTTCAGGTCAAGCGGTCTGATCGCACGTTTCGTTCCCTGCTTCGCCAAGAGCGATGTAGGAAAACGGCGATATGATACTGCTCCTATACCCAAAGAGGTCAGGGAGCAATATTACGAATTTATTCATCAGCTCCTGAAAGGAAAGAAGGATTGGAGCGGAGAGGAAACGATACTGCATCTGTCCCGTCATGCTTCCGAGGAATATATAGATTACTGCAATAAGTATATCGAAAAAGAGATCAAGGAATCCATGTGCTGCTGTCAGGACTGGGGCGGTAAATTCCACGGACTGATACTGCGGATAGCCTGTATCCTGCATTGTGCCGACTGCTGTTCCCGTGGTGTTGAGCCGTCCGATGAAAGTGTGAACCACGATACGCTTGTGAGGTCGTTCAGCATCGCCCACTACTACCGCTATCAGGCGATTTACGGTTTCAGTGTGAATGCTCCCGACGGGAACATTGTCAAGGCTGAGAAGATCATTCAGATTTTCAAGACAAAGAACATCAAACAGGGTTTGAAGTCCGACCTCTATCACGCCTGCCGATGCAATCTTTTTCCCACAGCAAAGGACTTCTATTCGGCACTTGACACCCTTGCCGAATACGGCTATGTTGCTTACGAAGATGTAACCGCTGCCAACAACAAAAAGGCTCAGATGGTTCATGTGAATCCAAATATCTGATTTTACCGGATTTTGTGGTTTTTGTGGTGGCTGACATTGAAATGGCGGTATAGCGACTTTTGCAAGAGACAGACCTGAATGTTGGTTGCTGTCGGTTGATGTTGATTGAGCATTTTTGCGGAAAGGAGGTGAGGTGTATGGTCGATATGGAAAAGGTTGAAAAGCTGACTTCTATCCTTGAAGAAAGAAGCGGTCTTGATGTTCGTGAAGCACTGGTTCATTTCTACAATTATCTGTCAAGCGAGGAGACCAGAATTTTCGATAAAGAGACAGACTATCTGCTTGACACGCTCGGTGTTGAGATCGAGCTGCCGTTCTGAGTTTGCAGGAGCTATTATTCATTTTTGGATAATAGAAAAGTGAACAATTTTTGTCCAAGTTCATAGTGACGAAATCTCCATAGGCTATTTCTCATTTTTGAGTAAAACTCGTGTGATGATTTTGAAAAATGTAATGCGGATTTTTGAATAAATGCGCCCACATTTTCGGCTGCTCCGTCAGCCGTTCTTCTCCCGTTAGGGATAGCCCCGCAGGGCGGAGTAGTTCTTGTGGCGGTCTGATGCTGCCGCAAGTACTACGGAGTTACAAGCGGCGCTCACGTCCCCTTGTAATCGGCGCTCCGCGCCCCTCCGCCCGTCAGGGCTTTGCGTTAGCAATTCCGCCTTAGCGGTCATGAAAGGAGTTGATGCCTATGATTTTAGTATTGGATTTCGTAGAGATAGAGAAGTAAATCCAATGAACAAGAAAGGCAAAACTATGAAAGAAAAAAGAATCTCATTCGGTCAGGGACACGGCTCTATAGCTCACAACAATAGAGAGTTCATGGCGGCGAATGTTGACCCTCTCCGAACTCCAAATAATGTGATCTTTGTACAGCAGCCGATCAGTGAAGCATACGATCAGCTTTTTGCTGAATCCACTGAGCGTTACAATGCTCGTCAGAAAAGAAGTGATCGTATGATCCACGGCAGCTACTATGAACATCTTTTTGGTGTAAAACCTTGCAATACTGTCCGCACTGCCGCCGACAAACGTAAGAGTTTTTATGAGGACGTTGTGCAGATCGGCAAAAAAGAAGATTCGGGATACGGCACAGAGGACTTTCAGCTTGTGGCTGACTGCCTGAAAGAGTACATGGAAGGTTTCCAGAATCGCAATCCGAACTTCTATGTTTTTAACGCTGTCCTGCACATGGATGAAGCAACTCCTCATCTGCACATCGACTACATTCCTGTCGGTCACTACAAGCGTGGGCAGGACACTCAGAACGGTATCGCCCAGGCTCTGAAAGAAATGGGCTTCGGTGAAGGCAAGCAGGCTATTGCCCGTTGGCGAGCTGCCGAAGTCGAAGTGCTGAACGCTATCTGCCTTGAACATGGTATCAAGCCCCTCGCTCCCGAAAAGGCGAGAGGGACGTTGGAGATACCAGAATACAAGGAGAAACGCAGGCAGGCTGACGAGCTGGCGGTGCAGAACGCTCAGGCAGAAGCGGAGCTTTCCAAAAAGGTGGAGCAGATAAACAGAGCGCTGAAATATCTGCCTGACTTACACAAGAATGAAAAGGCTGAGCATGAGTTTCTTGTAGCTGTATCTGAGCTGCAAGATATGCTGAAAAGCGGTATGTCCATTCTCAGGAACAAGGACTCGATCATCAGCCGCATCGAAACTTTGGAAAGCCTTACGAAGAAGGCTATGGACAAACAAGACAAGGCTGACCTCACCATTTATGACCTGCGTCAGCGTGGTGAGGAAGTTACTGCCGAACTTGATGATGCTCTTGATAAGCTGAAAGCAGTCAGGTCTGAGAAATCACAGCTTTCCTCTGAATTGCAAGTGGCCAAGGCTGAGAACACGGAGTACAGAGAGATACTTGCTACGCTTGAAAGGATAGCTCCCACTATTCTCGGGCAGGCGAAAGAGATGCTTCTGGAACAGCAGCGAGAGCAGACACAACAGATAGAATACCAGCCCACAAGAAAGAAAAAATCGTGGGGACTGGAATAACATATAAACAAGATAGAAAGCAGGGGAAGTACCTGCTATGGAGGGAATAATGACTACAAATCGTAAGAACGAGCTTATCGCTCAGCTCGTAAGCATTTTGAGCGAACTTATCGAAGCTAATGATTCCGAACAGGTGTCTGAGATCAAGTCTGATGCTGTGGAAATGCTGACCGTTAAGGAATGCACCGAAGCAGTCAAGGGACTGTCTGAGCATACTGTCCGCAAGCTCATCAAGCAGGGTAAGCTGCCGTATCTGAGGACAGGAGACGGCGTGAACGGCAAGATGCTTATCAACAAGGCTGATCTGCTTGCCTACTTCAACAGACAGACAGCAAACAAGTAAGTCTGTACGCTGAGAACGGCGATTTTACGCTGTTTGAACGTCAACAGACAGAAAATACACAAACACCACAGAACAAAGGACATAGATTTCGGCATACTCCCGAAAAAGATAGAAAAAACTCTTGACAAAAGCCCGATAGTGCGCTAACATTAGAGTAACAGGAGTATGCCATAAAATCTATGTTGACAGAAAGGGAATCAACTTATGGCTACGATAAGAAAAAGAGGAAACTCCTATCAGATCAGAGTTTCCTGCGGATATGATACATCAGGTAATCAGGTGGTTCAGACCATGACTTGGAAGCCTGCGGAGAACATGACCGCCAAACAGGTGGAGAAAGAGCTTCAGAAGCAGGCGATACTGTTTGAGGACAAGTGCATGAAAGGTCAGGTCACGGCGAACATCAAGTTTCAGGATTTTGCCGAGCAGTGGTTTGAGGAATATGCAAAGCTCAATCTCCGCAACACTTCCTATGAGCGTATGAAACAGCTTACCGTGAGGGTGTATCCTGCGATCGGTCATCTGCGACTTGACAAGATCACCAGCCGTCATATCCAGCAGTTTATCAACGATCTGGCACTTAACGGCAAAAGCCTGAAAAACGGCAGACCGCTGTCGAGAAAGACAGCCGTTCATCATCTCAGTTTCATCAGTGACGTGTTCAGCTACGCTGTGAAGATGGAAATGCTCACCGACAACCCCTGCAAGCGTGTTACCGTTCCGAAGGGTGAGAAGAAAGAGAAGGACATCTACACTCTTGAAGAAGTCGCACATCTCTTTCAGCTCCTTGAAACTGCTCCGCTGAAATACAGAGTTTTCTTTACTTTGGCGATATACAGCGGTTTCAGACGTGGAGAAATGCTCGGACTTGAATGGAAGGACATTGACTGGGAGCATAACGTTATCAGCGTCCGTAGGACAAGCAACTACACCGCTTCAAAAGGCATTTACACCGACACCACCAAAACAAAGAAGTCTCAGCGTTCGCTGAAATTTCCTCAGAGCGTCATGGACTTGCTCCGTGAGTATAAAGCGGAACAGGACGAGGAGCGTATAAAGCTCGGCACGAAATGGCAGGACTATGACCGCCTGTTCGTGAAGTGGGACGGCAGACCGATGAACAACAACACACCGTATTTCTGGCTCAAAGAATTCTGTGAAGAAAACAATTTCCGTTTCTGTGACATTCACTCCCTGCGACACTTCTATGCCTCGGCTCTCATCAATGAGGGCGTTGACGCAGCCACCGTGTCGGGAGCGTTAGGTCACTCGACAATAACTACCACGACTTCTATCTACTGTCATGTGTTCAATCAGGCTCAGGCGAGAGCAGGAGATGCTATCGCATCAGTGCTTGACTTCAAGAAGCACGACACGGACAACGACTCCAAAGGACAGCCCAAAGCTGTATAAAGGACAAGTAAAGGACAGAAGCCGTATCAGGGTAAAAGAAAAACTCGGAAACGGCGATATTACGCTGTTTCCGAGAATGTTGAATGGTGACCCGTACGGGAATTGAACCCATGATTCCGCCGTGAAAGGGCGATGTCTTAACCTCTTGACCAACGGGCCATATTTGGTAGCGGCAGTAGGATTTGAACCAACGACCAATCGGGTATGAACCGAGTACTCTAGCCAACTGAGCTATGCCGCCATCTTTATGTCGGGGACCAGCCCTGCGACTTAATAAATTATACTACAGAAGCTGGGAAAAGTCAATAGCAAAATGAGAAAAAAATAAAAATTGTCATATTATACATAGTTGCTGCGATAACATTGCTGATATTAGTTGCAATTGACGATGCATGGTGTCGTGCAGGGGCAGGCTTTTGGCGCCCTCATTGATTGTAAACCGTGGAACGTCGAGGACGCCGTCCCCTACAAATGCTGAATGATACCATTAGACAAATATTGGCAATGAGTGATTTCGGGCGTATGATATCCGCTCTTGCGATGTGCGGTCATTCATTTATAATGCGGTTAATAATGGAACGCCGAGGACGGTGCCCCCTGCGTTTACTCCCTATCCTTCGGCGCAAACACCACCGATGCGAAAAGCCCGAAAAGCAGGGCGGCGGTCACTCCTCCTGCGGCGGCGGAAAGGCCTCCTGTGAATATACCCAGCATTCCGTCACGGGATATTGCCTTGCGTATTCCCTCGGCAAGAAGATGGCCGAAACCTGTCAGCGGCACAGTTGCTCCTGCGCCTGCAAATTCCACAAGGGGCTTGTATATTCCCAGAGCCGAGAGCAGAACTCCCGTGACCACGAAGCCTGTGAGTATCCGTGCGGGGGTCAGCTTTGTATAGTCGATGAGGACTTGTCCGACGGCGCATATGGTTCCTCCGACGAGGAAGGCTTTGATAATATCTGTCAGCATTTCTGCTCCTTTCTGAGATGAACGAGGTGGGCGATGGACGGGATGGACTCTCCCTGCTGGAGTGACATGGGCGACATCAGCGCTCCCGTGGCGGCAAAGAGAATATTGCTTATCTCGCCCCTTTCCATCATGGGGAGGAAGTGTCCGCAGAGCACACTTGCACTGCATCCGCATCCAGAGCCGCCGCAGTGAGTGTCCTGTGTTTCGTTGTCGAAGATCATCTTTCCGCAGTCACGGTGCTGTGCGTGGATGTCGATATTCTGCTCCGTGAGAATCTCCTTGACCAGCTTGCTTCCCACAATGCCCAGGTCGCCTGTGACGATGAGGTCATAGTCCTCGGGAGCTGTATCCGTTGCGGTGAGATAGCGCTGAATCGTTCCTGCGGCGGCAGGTGCCATAGCGCTTCCCATGTTTGTGATATCGGTTATGCCCATATCGGTTATTTTGCCGACACAGCCTCCCACGATACGTATATCGCCCCTGTCCGAGAGTATAACTGCTCCCGAAGCGGTACAGGTCCACTGAGATGTGGGAGTTCTCTGACCGCCGTAGGAAAGGGGTGTACGGAACTGTCTTTCCGCTGTTGAGAAATGTGAGGAAGTAACGGCAGCAGAACGTTTCACGGCTCCGCTGTCGTTGAGAAGAGCGGCAGTGAGCATTCCCTCGGCAAAGGTAGAGCAAGCGCCGTAAATGCCGAGGAAAGGTATCTCCAGTTCACGGAGGCCGTAAGTCGAGCCGATGCACTGGTTTATCAGGTCGCCTGAGAGTACAACATCGATGTCCTCTTTCATCAGGCCTGCCTTGCGGACGGCAATGCTGACGGCTTCGAGCTGGAACTGACTTTCCGCCTGTTCCCATGTCTGTTTGCCGAAGTGGCTGTCCTCCACCACCATGTCGAAGCATTTGCCGAGGGGACCTTCGCCCTCTTTACTGCCGACTACCGATGAGCGGCTTTCGATATAAACGGGGCGTTCAATAGCGAACACGCCCTGACTGATGTATTTAGCCATTTTTGCTCCTTTCTTATGATGGGTAAATAATGGAACGCCGGGGCGGCGTTCCCTACAATGCGTTAAATGTACGTGTGAATATGTGGGGGGACGTCGGGGACGCCGTCCCCTACAAATAGTGCCGGCGAGCGATGTGTAGGGGAGCCCGCCCCCGGGCTCCCGTTGCGGCAGTTAATGTGAATTTGCGGGAGGGCGAGGGCGCCCTCCCCTACAATGCGTTGAATGTACGTGTACGGTGATCACGAGCGGATGATATCCGCCCCTACAAATGTTGAATAATACCGTTAAACAAGTAGTGCCGGTGAGCGATGTGTAGGGGAGCCCGCCCCCGGGCTCCCGTTGCGGCGGTTAATGTGAATTAGCGGGAGGGCGAGGGCGCCCTCCCCTACAATGCGTTAAATGTACGTGTGAATATGAGGGGGGACGTCGGGGACGCCGTCCCCTACAAATAGTGCCAGCGAGCGAAAGCAGAGTAACGTTATCGTACAGAGTAAGCGAGTTTACGAGCGAATCGTGAAATGCCAGCGGGGGCGTCCCCGCATATTGTTCCACATGAAACATATTTTATTCATGGACAGCATATCCTTTAGAGACAACACCTCGAAAGGATGAGCTTATGGGACTTACGGAAAAAGAAGCGGCTGAAAAATTAAAGGCCGAAGGTCTGAATACTTTCGGCGACAGCAGGAAAACAGGTGCAATGAGATTATTCCTCGGTCAGTTCAGGGACATTATGGTGATGATTCTTCTGGGCGCAACGGTCATATCCGTTCTTCTCGGTGAAGTGACCGATGCTGTCACTATAATCCTTATCGTGCTCCTCAACGCAATACTTGGCTTTATTCAGGAGTATCGCACGGAGAATACTCTCGAAGCGCTCAGGTCCATGACTGCTCCCACTGCGAAATGCCGCCGTGACGGAAAACTGCGTGAGATCGACGCTTCACTGCTGGTCACAGGCGATGTCATTGAGCTTGAGGCAGGGGACAGAGTTCCTGCGGACTGCAATATCCTCTCTGCGGCAGGCTTTTTCGCTGACGAATCCATCCTCACAGGCGAATCCGAGGCTGTTGCCAAAACTGTCGGTGCGGCGGAGGATACGGATAATTCCATTGGCAGGCCTAATATAGTCTACTGCGGAACATCGGCTGTCAGGGGATGCTGTACCGCCGCCGTTATCGCAACGGGAAAGAATACTCAGATGGGTAAGATATCGGAGATGCTGTCCGATATCGACAAGGAACTGACACCTCTCCAGAAGCGCCTTGCTGAACTCGGAAAGGCTGTGGCGGTCATCTGCATTGTTGTGTGCATTGCCGTATTCGGCGCAGGTGTGCTTCGTGGCGAGAACGTTTTCGATATGCTGATGACGGGCATTACCATAGCCATAGCCGCCATTCCCGAGGGGCTTCCTGCAACTGTGACCATTGCCCTTGCGCTGGCGGTGAACCGCATGATGAAGCATAAAGCCCTCGTCAACAAGCTTCACAGCGTTGAGACTCTGGGCTGTACATCGGTCATTTGCTCCGATAAAACGGGCACTATCACAGAGAACAGAATGACTGTGACGGAGCTTCGTACTGCCGATGATGTGTACCATTTCAGCGGCAGGGGATACCGTGTAAGCGGAGCGGTCACCAAAGGCGAGGACGATATATCCGTTAATCCGAAGACCGAAAAGGCCCTCACTGCCGCCCTGATATGCGGTACGGTATGCTCGACCGCCGAGATATCATCTCAGGAAACTCCACGTTCACGCAACAGGGGAGAACTGGCAGGAAAAGGTGAGTGGAAGGTGACAGGCGACCCCACGGAAGCGGCTTTGCTTGTGGCTGCGGCAAAGGCAGGCATTCAGAGGAACTCTACAGGCATTCAGAAGCTTGACGAGTACCCTTTCGACAGCGAGACAAGGTTCATGGCGGTGCATTGCCGTGCAGGAAGCGAGAAGCGGACATACTTCAAGGGTGCGGCTGAGGTGATACTTCCTAAGTGCAGCAGATACATGGACGGCACAGGAAAAGTCATTCCCATGACGAATACGCTCAGGCGCAGTATAATGAAACAGACCGAGGAAATGTCCGACAGCGCTCTGCGTGTGCTTGCTCTTGCGTATACTGTCAGCGACCGCTTCGACCCGAACTGCGGAAACCTTATATTCCTCGGTATATCGGGAATGACCGACCCTCCCCGTGAGGAGGCGAAAACTGCCATACGCAAATGTGCGGCGGCTTCGGTCAGGACTGTGATGATAACCGGCGACCATAAGAATACCGCTGTTGCCGTGGCGAAAAAAGCAGGGCTTCTCCGTGGCGGCAAGGCGATGACGGGAGCTGAGCTTGACAGGATGTCCGATGCGGAGCTTGACCGTGTCATTGATAAATACACCGTGTTCGCCCGTGTAGAGCCTGCCCACAAGCTGAGGATAGTCCGCAGCTTCAAGCGTAAAGGCGAGATAGTTACCATGACAGGGGACGGCGTGAATGACGCTCCTGCCGTAAAGGAAGCGGACGTGGGAGTGGCTATGGGCGTGACGGGTACCGATGTTACAAAGCAGGCGGCGGATGTGATACTCATGGACGACAACTTCGCTACGCTGGTGAGCGCCGTTGAACAGGGAAGATGCGTTTATTCCAATATACGCAAGTTCGTCAGGTATCTGCTTTCGTGCAATATAGGCGAGGTACTGACAATGTTTCTGGGCATCGTTATGGGTATGCCGATGGTGCTGCTGCCTGTGCAGATACTGCTGGTAAATCTGGTAACTGATGGACTGCCTGCAATTGCACTGGGCATGGAGCCGCCCGAAGCTGACATAATGAAAAGGCCGCCGAGAAGGTCTGACGAAGGCTTTTTCTCAGGCGGACTGATGCGGAAAATAGTGTTCCGTGGCATATTCATAGGCATATCTGCACTTGCTTCCTTTGCCTATGTTATACATTCGGGTGGAAGCGTTGCAGAGGGACGCACCTGCGCCCTTATCACACTTGTGGCGTCACAGCTGATACACGTATTTGAATGCCGTTCGGAAAGACGTTCCATATTCCGCATGAATCCTTTTGGCAATGTGAAACTGGTAATGGCGGCATTGGTGTCATTCGGTGCGCTGGCGGCGGCAGTGGCAGTACCGCAGTTGCAGGTGGTGTTTGATACAGTGATGCCTGAGATGAGAAGGCTTGGCATGGCAGTGGGACTGAGTGCGGCGGTGCCGGTAGTGTCGGCGATATTCCATGGAGGGAAGCAGGAAGAATAAAAAAGAAAGCGTCGAAGCCGCTACAGGCTGTCGAAAAGCTAATTTTGGGACGTCGAGGACGCTGCCCCTACAAATGTTACGGCAAAATGTAGGGGCGCTTTCCGAGCGCCCATGATGAGTTCTATCTGAAAAATACGATTGTATACAGCACGGGCTGATGTGGGCATCAGCCCCTACAGCTGTTCAGATCTCAAGGTTCAGTAAAAGCGTCGGTCAAGCCGAGGGAAGTGCTTGTTTAACAGCCGTAAATCTTCGCTTCGCTGGATTTACTACCTTTCAGGAGAGGCTCTGCCTCTCCTCGCACACCTCTCCGCCAGAGAGGTCTACACTTCCTAACAGGAACGACGACCCTCTGTCAGCTACGCTGACATCTCCCTACACTGTAGGGAGTCACCCTGGACTCTGGTATTGCCGCCTTCGGCGGATTTTTATTTTTTTCTTTTTTATATCTCAAGCCCGAAACTTATCGACAGCGCCGTGTTTACCTTGTTCATCGACCGCAGATCAAGCTCCCCCATCTTATCCTTCAACCTCCGCTTGTCAAGGGTCCTTATCTGCTCAAGCAGCACTATACTGTCCTTTGCAAGTCCGCATTTCTCCGCCTCTACTTCAATATGCGTCGGCAGGTGCGTTTTATCCTTCTGACTGGTTATCGCCGCCGCTATAACCGTCGGACTGTGACGGTTGCCTACGTCATTCTGGACGATAAGTACCGGCCTTACTCCGCCTTGTTCCGATCCCACCACAGGGCTGAGATCGGCATAATATATCTCTCCTCGTTTTACAGACATAAAAATTACTCCCGTATCTATAATAAAATCTCGATGTCATTATTATTACCCTTTGCAGGGATTATATTCATCTTCATTTTATTATATGTGATACGGGAGGTTTGTGTTTATTCCGGCTGCGACTTTATGAAGTCTTCCAGAGTTCCGGTGTAGCCCGTGGAGGTTTTGGCGTAGTAGGTGAGGATGGCTGTGGCGTCTCGGCCGTCTACGATATCATCGCCGTTTACATCGCCTAATGGGTGAGTTGTTACGGGCTGGGTGGTTGCGGTGGTTGTGGTGGTTTTTATTGTAGTTGTTTTGTTGGTAGTTTTTTTCCTTGTTGATCTTGCAAGGGTAGTCATATATATGTATCCTGTGGAAGTATAGGGATTATAGGAATCTGGCGCTGTTGTTATTGTATTTTTTAATTCATCTGGAACAGTTAAATTTTTAATAGGACAAAATTCAAAGGCATTAGCAGGAAGAGATTTAACATTGCCGTATATAATAACATTTTCAAGAGAATAACAATTTGAAAAAGCATATTCTCCAATTATTTTAACACTTTCGGGAATTTCTATTGATTTTAGTTTTGAACATATAAAAAAGCTGCTTTTTTCAATTGCTTTTACACCATTTGGAATATTTATTGTTTCTAAGTTTTCACAGTAAAAGAATGCACTTTCTCCTATTGTTATTATACCAGATGGGAGTTCAATAGATTTAAGAGCTTTACAACCTGCAAAAGCTGATTGACCAATTTCTTTAAGTGAGGTAGGCAAAGAAATTGATGATAGATTAGTACATCCTGAAAATAGTGCTTTGTGGATTATTGTTATCTTACCAGGAATAATCATGTTTTCAAGTTTTTCACAATTACTAAATGCACCATCATATATTTCCAAAAGACTATCAGGAAGTTCTATTTCAGTCAGATTTTTACATCCTTGAAATGCATCTACACCGATTATTTCAAGATTTTTTGAAAGGGTTATGCTTTTTAGCCACTGACAATCTATAAAAGCCAGGTCTCCAATTTCGGTCACTGTATCAGGAAGTGTTACTGAATCAAGGAGAATACAATCTTTAAATGGCGAATTATAGCCTGTTGCACCTATATAAGTAACAGGAACATTATTCACATATGCAGGAATGACAGCATTGCCTTCAGCGTAGTGGGCGATTTTTATAAGTTCCGCATGATCTGAATAAACAGCAAATGTCAGGTCACCTTCTGTGACTTCGGTGTAATCTTCTGCGTAAACAGTAAATGAACTATCATGTGAATAATTTTCAATAAAAGGCATAGTACCGCCCACCAAACATAATGCTAAAACTGCTGATATGATTTTTTTCATAAGACAACCTCCATTTGTACGTGATTAATATATAATTATTTGTTGTATTATAAAATAATTATATGTAAAATGCGCAAGAGAGTCAAGAAGAAAAATATTAATAAGATTAAAAATAAACAAAAGTGTGCAGTTTACAAAATAAACCGCACACTATTTTTATGCTTTCTTTTTCCTGTAAACCCATATCCCAGCCACAGTCACCGCCGTTCCTGCCAGATAGCAGACAAGGTCAGCCGGGGCGAAGCTTGTGCCGATAATGGTGCGGAGTACGGGGCTTTTTATCCCCAGCACATCCACTATACGGAACTTTTGCAGCAGTTCCACGAAAAACGCAAATATCAGCGAACCCACCGCCACTTTGTACGAACCGAACCTGCCGCCGAGAATTATCTGTGCAAGGCAGTACACCGCCCACATGACGATAACATCCCCGATATAAGGGCGGACGAGATCATCGTGGACGAACAGGGCTATGCAGGTTTCCACAGCGAATATGGCGATGAATATTATAATGTAAGGCAGTCGCTTTTTCATTCCGCCATCTCCGCAAGGTGTGGGAATACGCCGAGGCTGCGCCTGAGTATGCCGTTCATCATTGCCAGCGCTATGCCGTAGTTGGTGAAAGGAACTCCCTGATCTTCGGCATTTTTCCGCCTGTAGACCATCTCACGCTCGTTCAGCATACAGCCTCCGCAGTGGATGACCAGCTTGTAAGGGGAGAGGTCCTCGGGAAATTCACGTCCCGACGAAAGGGAGATGTTTATCGCTTTGCCCGTAGTCTTTTTCAGCAGTGCAGGCAGCTTGACGCTTCCGATATCGCCGCACTGACGATGGTGAGTACAGCCCTCCGAGATAAGCACCGTGTCGCCGTCCTGCAAGGTCTTTATGGCAGCTGCGCCCTTTACCGCAGTTTCAAGGAAGCCCTTGTACCGTGCCATGAGGATGGAGAATGAAGTGAGAGGTATGTCCTCGGGGACGATCCTGCTGACCATTCCGAAAGCCTGACTGTCGGTGATGACCATGCGTGGCTTTGTTCCCAGTTTAGCCAGTGTTTCTGCCAGCTGAGTCTCCTTTGTGACGATGTTGACAGCATTTGCATCGAGGATGTCACGTATCGCCTGTACCTGCGGAAGTATCATTCGTCCTTTCGGTGCGCTTTCGTCTATGGGAGTTACCAGCACCACAAGGTCGCCTTCGCTGAGGAGGTCGCCCACAAGCACCTTTTCCTCGCCCTGACGCTTTGTCATGTGGGCCATCATTTCTTTCAGCTCGTGTATATTCTCACGACAGACCGCACTTACCGATATTTCGCCCTCTCCGCAGTCAGTCTTAGGTGCGATGTCGGACTTGTTGTAGACCGTGATGTAGGGGATGTCCTTCTCCTTGAAAATGCCGATAAGCTGTTTGTCGGTATCGGAAAGGCCTGTGGAATTGTCCACGATGAGGACCGCTAAATCAGTGCGGTTGAGTATCTGCTTAGTCTTGCGGACACGCATTTCACCGAGAGTTCCTACATCGTCGAAGCCGGGAGTGTCGATTATCACAACAGGGCCGAGAGGGAGAAGCTCCATAGCCTTTGTGACGGGGTCTGTTGTGGTTCCCTTAACGTCGGAAACTACGGATAATTCCTGACCTGTGACAGCGTTGACCACGCTGGATTTGCCTGCATTTCTCCGTCCGAAAAAGCCGATATGTACTCTCTCGGAGGATGGGGTATCGTTCAAACTCATATTTATCAATCCTTTTTAACTGTTAGCATTAGCTTTGCAGGGACGCACAAGGTGTGCTCCTGCCGTATCATAATGAAATGATGCAGAATAAAGCGGTAAGAAGCAGACAGACAGTGCAATCTTTAGCGGCATCCTTGAAGGACATATGCTTTTTGAAAATGCGTGTTCCCATAGCAATTGCGGCAGGCAGCAGCATTGCAAGAAAAGCTGCCCAGTGAACTAAAAATAAATGTGCATATAAATACAATGCAATAAAGATAAGAAGAAGTGTGCGGGCTTGCTTTTTCATTTCGTCTTTTTTCAGTTCTTTTTGCGCTTTTAATGCCTCTGCTTCGGCAAGGATGTTCTCTGTCTCTCTGATTGCGTCAGAGTAGTTTCGTTCCTGTGTCAGGGATAAAGGGGCATCTTCGCCCGGCATAAGCGGTTCAAGCTGAGGCAGGTTATTATCAGCGATATAATTTTCTTCCATTTCAGTTCACTCCATTCTGTAAGAATAATATAAAGCCGCAGAACACAATAGTCTGCGGCTTTATTATAACATATATATAAATATTCTGCAAGCACATTTTTGCAGGGACGGCCAATGGCCGTCCTCGGAAAACCGAACACACATGATCAATAAATCGTTCATGTAATAAAAATGAAAAGGGCGCTCGCCCTCGGCCACCAAAATAATTCTATATTAAATCTGACTTTATCAACAGACTGAGGGCGCACACTGTGCGCCCCTACACAATAACGAAACACGCAAAATATACGGGCTGATGCCAACATCAGCCCGTATAATACATTATATATTTTCAGCGTTTATTCTGCAAGCGCTATATTAACAAGCCGTCGAGCGACCTGAAACTCATCGCTTTGGAAGAAGTCAGGCGCTTGCGCCGAATCGTGATCGGGGTCAAGCTGCCGTCAGCTTGAGTTATATTCTTGCTACGCCTGTATCCTTGGCTGCCTGTGCAACTGCCTTGGCAACTGCCTGAGCAACTGTCTTGTCAAGTGCACTTGGGATGATGTAGTCTGCGCTGAGCTTGTCGTCTGTTACGAATGAAGCGATAGCCTTTGCAGCTGCGATCTTCATTTCGTCGTTGATATCGCTTGCACGTACATCAAGAGCACCACGGAAGATACCGGGGAATGCAAGTACGTTGTTGATCTGGTTCGGGAAGTCGCTTCTGCCTGTACCAACAACTGCTGCGCCTGCTGCCTTAGCTTCGTCAGGCATGATCTCAGGTGTAGGATTAGCCATCGGGAAGATGATAGGATCCTTAGCCATTGACTTTACCATCTCAGGTGTTACGCATCCGGGAGCAGATACGCCGATGAATACATCAGCGCCCTTGATAACTTCTTCAAGGCTGCCCTTTCTCATCTGCTGGTTTGTTATCTCAGCCATTTCGTCCTTCATCGGGTTCATGCCCTCAGGTCTGCCCTTGTAGATAGCGCCGTTTCTGTCGCAGAGAACAACGTCCTTCAGACCCATGGAGATGAGGAGCTTGATGATAGCGATACCTGCTGCGCCTGCACCGCTTGTTACGACTCTGATCTCGTCAAGCTTCTTGCCGACTACCTTGAGAGCGTTGAGCATAGCTGCGAGAGTTACAACAGCTGTACCGTGCTGGTCATCGTGGAAGATCGGGATATCGCAGCATTCCTTGAGCTGCTTTTCGATCTCGAAGCATCTCGGAGCGGAGATATCCTCAAGGTTTACGCCGCCGAATGAGCCTGCGAGGAGCTTAACTGTATTTACGATGTCGCTTACTTCCTTTGAACGAACACAGAGCGGGATAGCGTCAACGTCGCCGAAAGCCTTGAACAGAGCGCACTTGCCTTCCATAACAGGCATACCTGCCTCAGGTCCGATATCGCCGAGACCGAGAACAGCTGTACCATCGGTAACAACTGCAACCAGGTTTGAACGTCTTGTAAGCTCATAGCTCTTGTTTACATCCTTCTGTATCTCGAGGCATGGCTGAGCAACGCCGGGAGTATAAGCGAGAGAAAGATCATCTCTTGTTTCGAGGGGAGCACGGCAGATAACTTCGATCTTGCCTTCCCATTCGTAGTGCTTTTTCAGTGATTCTTCTGCGTAATTCATGATTGGGAATTCCTTTCTGATCATTGATCAATGTTTCATAAAATATTTAAAGGGAACGCCGTGGCGTTCCCTGAATCCCGAATTATTATCGGAAATAGTGCCGGCCAGCGAAAGCAGATTATCGTTAACGGACAGAGTAAGCGGATTAACGTGCGTAGCGTGACCGCCGGCGAAGGGGGCTCCGCTCAGAACTGGATCTGGTCAATAACTGCTCTGAGAGCCTTTGCACTTGCACGGAGCTTCTCTATCTCTTCTTCTGTCATCTTTGGTGATACTTCTCTTTCGATACCGTTTGAACCGATAACACATGGAAGGCTGAGGCATACGTCGTCGATGCCGTACTTGCCGTTCATCATTGTTGAAACAGTGATGATGTTGTTGGAGTCACGGAGAATGCTGTCGCAGATCTTGTTTACGCTCATAGCGATAGCGTAGAAAGTTGCGCCCTTTCTCTTGATAACTTCAGCGCCTGCTGTACGCACTTCATTGATGATCTCTTCTTCGTCAAGGTCAGCGTGATCCTGGTCAGCGCAGTACTCTTCCATAGGGATACCTGCGATATTTGTCAGTGACCATGGGATGAATGAAGAATCACCGTGCTCACCGAATACGTAAGCGTGGATGCTGTTAGGGCTGAGGCCTACGTGGTCGCCGATGATTGAACGGAGTCTTGAAGTATCGAGAGCTGTACCCGAACCGATTACCTGATTAGGTGAAAGGTCTGTACACTTCAGGATAGTATAAGTAAGGATATCAACAGGGTTGCTGACAACAACGTATATTGCATCAGGAGCGTACTTGGCTATCTGAGGCATAACTTCCTTGATGATATTAACGTTTATCTGAGCAAGGTCAAGACGTGTCTGGCCGGGCTTTCTTGCGATACCGAGTGTAACAACAACGATATCCGAACCCTTTGCGTCTTCGTACTCGCCGTCGAAAACCTCAACGTTCTCACCGAATGAAACGCCCTGACGGATATCCATAGCTTCGCCCTTTGCCTTAGCCTTGTTGATGTCAACGAGAACGATGTCTGAGCAGGTGCCAGCTACAGCGAATGTATAAGCAATAGAAGCGCCGACATTGCCTGCGCCGAGTATAGTTATCTTTGTACCGTTTTTACTTTTCTCTCCCATTGATAGAGCCTCCATAAAGAAAGATTATCCGCACTATAAATACAAATGCCCTGTACTGACGAACAGGTCTGCGGACCCATATACTACATATTATAAACGCAGGCGGAAAAAAACGCAAGAAAAACGGGAAATTTAAAATCAAAATCGTAATATCATACAAAACGCAGTAATTATCAACACCGTTTTTATTCGTTATTATGGGGCATTTCAGCAAAATCAGCGAGTGAGGGTATTCATAAGGCTAATAATATGAACGGAAGTCGGAATGTTATAGAAAATGAATAATATACAGCTAATCAAGAATATTCTGCCTTAAAATGAATATTTATACAAAACCCCTTGACATTATTTTCTTGCGGTGTATAATAGTTATATCACGCAAATCCACGTCTGTAACGGACGTTTAATATCAGGAGGTAATTACAATGGCTAACAAAAAAGACATCAAAAAGGTAGTTCTCGCATATTCAGGCGGTCTGGATACATCTATTATTATTCCATGGCTCAAGGAAAACTATAACAACCCTGAGATCATCGCTGTTTCAGGCGACGTAGGACAGGGCACAGAGCTGGACGGCCTTGAGGAAAAGGCTATCAAGACAGGCGCTTCAAAGCTTATCGTTGCTGACCTGAAGGAAGAATTCATCCAGGATTACGTTTACCCTACAGTACAGGCAGGCGCAATCTATGAGAACAGATATATGCTCGGTACTTCATTCGCTCGTCCTATCATCGCAAAGCGTATCGCTGAGATCGCTCTTGAAGAAGGTGCTGACGCTATCTGCCACGGCTGCACAGGCAAGGGCAACGACCAGGTAAGATTCGAGCTTGCTATCAAGGCTTTCGCTCCTGAGATGCAGATCATCGCTCCTTGGAGAGAATGGGACATCAAGAGCCGTGACGAAGAGATCGACTACGCTGAGGCTCACAACATCCCTCTGAAGATCAGCCGTGAGACTAACTACTCAAAGGATAAGAACATCTGGCACCTTTCACACGAAGGTCTCGACCTCGAGGATCCTGCAAACGAGCCACAGTACGAGAAGAAGGGCTTCCTCGAAATGGGCGTATCACCTATCGATGCTCCTGACAAGCCAACTTACATCACTCTCCACTTCGAGAAGGGCGTTCCTACTCAGCTGGACGGCAAGACACTCAACGGCGTTGAGATGGTTTCTGCTCTCAACAAGCTGGGCGGCGAAAACGGTATCGGTCTTGCTGATCTCGTTGAGAACCGTCTCGTTGGTATGAAGTCAAGAGGCGTTTACGAGACTCCCGGCGGTGCTATCCTTTACCACGCTCACGAAGTTCTTGAGACAATCTGCCTCGACAAGGAAACTGCACGTATCAAGCAGTACCTCAGCATCAAGTTCGCTGACATCGTTTACAACGGCCAGTGGTACACACCTCTCCGTGAAGCTATGAGCGCTTTCGTTTCAAAGACTCAGGAGAGAGTTACAGGCGACGTTAAGCTCAAGCTCTACAAGGGCAACATCATCAACGCAGGCGTTACTTCACCATACACACTCTATGATGAGGAAGTTGCTACATTCGATGAGGATGAGGTTTACAACCAGGCTGACGCAGCAGGCTTCATCAACCTGTTCGGTCTCCCGATAAAGGTTAAGGCTCAGCTTGATAAGAAGAGAAACAACAAGTAATTCTCTTTCAGCCGCAATATAAGTATATATAAGTTTCAGGCAGGGGAGCCTTTCTCCTGCCTGTTACGATTTAATAGAATGCATGATTCATAATGCATGATGCATAATTAAACTGAATGAATAATTATGAATTGAGCATTATGGATCATGAATTGAAAAAGGGGTGAGAATGTGGTAAAGATAAGACTTATGACCATCAATGACTGGGAAAGCGTCGAGAAGGTATGGAAAGACCACGAAGGAACAAATTCCGTTGATGACAGCGAGGAGGGCTTCACAGGATATCTTAAACGCAACCCCACTACCAGCTTTGTTGCCGAGGATGACGGAAAGATCATAGGCACTATCCTTGCAGGCCATGACGGACGCAGAGGCTTTCTTCACCACGTTGTTGTTCTTCCCGAATACAGGCTGAAAGGCGTAGGCGAGGAAATGGTCAGCAGGGCTATGGAGGCTCTCGAAAAGGAGGGCATACAGAAAACTGCTCTCGTTGTGTTCGAGGATAATGACCTGGGAAACGGCTTCTGGGAGCATATCGGCTTCACCACAAGACCTGACCTTGTTTACCGCAATAAATATGTTAAATGACCGACAGTAGGGGCGCACAGTGTTAGCCCTCAGTGAACGTATAAATTTCGAGCGGAGGATATCCGCCCCTACAGAATATTCTGTTATGACGGAACGCCGGGGGCGGCGTTCCCTACAATAATTAAGGAGAAATAAACTATGGCAGATATGATGTGGGCAGGAAGATTTTCAAAGCAGGTTGACGCAGGTGTCAATGCGTTCAATTCTTCCATTGCCTTTGACGGACGTATGTACCGCCACGATATACAGGGCAGTATCGCCCACGCTACTATGCTGGGAGACTGCGGCATAATCACAAAGGAGGACAGCCTTACTATCATTGATGGACTGAAAGGCATCCTCGCAGATATAGATTCGGGCAAGCTTGAACTTGATCCCAACGCTGAGGATATCCATATGTTCGTTGAGGCTGAGCTGACAAAGCGTCTCGGCGACGTTGGAAAGAGACTTCACACCTCACGTTCAAGAAACGATCAGGTAGCTGTTGACCTCCGCCTTTATCTCCGTGACGAGATAGCTGAGATATCCGCCCTTGTAAAGGAACTTGCGGTAACTCTCGTCAAGATGGCGAAAGAGCACACTGAGACTATTATGCCCGGCTATACTCACCTCCAGAGAGCGCAGCCCATTACTCTTGCTCATCACCTTATGGCTTACGTATGGATGCTTCTCCGTGATATGGAGAGACTTCAGGACGTGAACAAGAGAATGAACTACTGCCCTCTCGGAAGCGGCGCTCTTGCAGGTACTACCTACAAGACAAACCGTCAGCAGACCTCAGACCTTCTCGGATTCACAGCACCAATGCCCAACAGCCTTGACGGTGTTTCCGACAGAGATTACTGCGTTGAGTTATGCTGTGCCCTTTCTCTCCTTATGACACATCTGTCAAGATTTTCCGAGGAAATAATCATGTGGTGCTCATGGGAATTCAAATTCGTTGAGCTGGACGATGCTTTTGCTACAGGCTCATCCATCATGCCGCAGAAGAAAAACCCCGATGTTACCGAGCTTATCCGAGGCAAGACAGGCAGAGTAAACGGCGACCTCGTTACTCTCCTCACTATGATGAAGGGCATCCCCCTTGCATACAACAAGGATATGCAGGAGGACAAGGAAGCTATCTTCGACGCTGTTGACAACGTCAAGCTCTGCGTTAAGACATTCACTCCCATGCTGGCTACTATGCGTGTACTCAAGGATAACATGAGAAACGCCGCAGCAAGGGGATTCATCAACGCTACGGACTGCGCTGACTACCTTGTAAAGAAGGGTATGCCTTTCCGTGATGCATACAAGATAACAGGCACTCTCGTTGCACAGTGCATAGAGAAAGGTCTTACACTTGAAACTCTCCCCATTGCAGACTATCAGGCAATGACAGACCTCTTTACCGAGGATGTATATGAGGCTATCAGCCTTGATACCTGCGTAAGAGAGAGAAAATCCGAGGGCGGACCTTCACCTGAGGCTGTGAAGAAGCAGATAGCCCTTGCAGAAAAGGCACTGGATATATGAGCAAAAAGGACGTCACATTTATAATAGGTCTGACCATACTCATGGGCGTTATCTGGATACTGGGCGAGTTGGTCATGGGTCTCTGGATAGCTGCACACGTTAAAGTGCATATCATATGGGGGATAGGGATAGTAGTCCTTACCCTTGCGCTCAGCGTATGGCATTCCATGAAAGAGGACGAATCTCATCTCACCGACCCCAAGCGTGAGAAGTATGAGCGCAAAGTCGGCAAGAGAAAGCAGTGAGCAGAAATCAGTAGGGGACGGCGTCCTCAACGTCCCGCCGCCTACGGCGATTTGCAGGGGCGGATATCATCCGCATTAACATGAATTGATAATGGAGGCATTAATATGTCAGTTAAAGTTTACATAGACGGTCAGGAAGGCACTACAGGTCTTAAAATTCTGGAGCGCTTCAAGGACAGAAACGATATCGAGCTTATCCGTATAAGCGAAGACAAGCGTAAGGACCCTGCTGAGAGAGCAAGACTCATCAACAGCTCCGATTATGTTTTCCTCTGTCTGCCTGATGATGCTTCAAGAGAAGCCGTATCTTTCATAGACAAGGACAATGACCATGTGCGTATCATCGACGCTTCCACAGCTCACAGAACAAATCCCGACTGGGCTTACGGTTTCCCGGAGCTTTCACCTGAGCACAGAGAAAAGATAAGAACTTCCAACAGAGTTGCTGTTCCCGGATGCTATGCAAGCGGCTTCGCTTCAATAGTTTATCCTCTCGTGAAGAACGGCATTATCCCCGATGATTTCCCTGTATTTGCCTACGCTACATCAGGCTACAGCGGAGCAGGCAAGAAGGCTATCGCCGTATATGAAAGCGATGACAAGCCTTTCGAGTTCAACAGCCCCCGTCAGTACGCTCTCTCTCAGCAGCACAAGCACCTCCCCGAGATGCAGGCTGTATCAGGTCTGAAGTACACACCTATGTTCAATCCTATGGTGTGCGACTACTTCAGCGGAATGGTAGTAAGCGTACCATTACAGACACGTATGCTGGACAAGAAGGTGACTGCACAGGAAGTTCACGCAATGTATGCTAAGCACTACGCAGGCGCAAACATGATTGAGGTAATGCCGCTCATGTCGGCTGACGAGCAGAAGGCATTCTTCCTCGCTTCAAACACACTCAGCGGACAGAACAGGATGCAGGTATTCGTATTCGGAAACGACGACCAGATACTTCTCTGCTCACGTCTTGACAACTTAGGCAAGGGCGCAAGCGGCGCTGCTGTACAGTGCCTTAACATAATGATGGGAATTGATGAAACAACAGGTCTTGTATAAGGCATAGGAGAATGAAAAATGGATGGAAAAACTTTGAGGGATATATATGAGTACGATCTCATCCCTGATGTTGATACACAGAATATTCTTGATGAATGGTTCAATTCCATCATGAATAAAGAAGTCGATCAGCTGACAGTTGCTGATGTGTGCCGTATGCTGAGACAGAAGATATGCTCGGTTGTGGCTATCGGCAAGGCTATAGAATTTCTCGATAAAGACCCCTTTATCGGTGAACTCTACGAAGGTCAGCTCATGCTCACTCTTTACAATGCAAAGGAAAAATATCTCTGCAAAAGATATGATGATATAGAGCCTCTTCTGGAAAAATCGGCACTTTTGTCAAGAAACCATGTCTGGGAATCGGAGTATGAAAAATTCGATTACTTACAGACTCTTGAAGCTTTCGCAAAAAAGATAAGGGACTCGAAAGAGAACTGAATTACTTATCGAGGAGAATTTGAAATGAAACTGAAAAAGTTTGATAATATAGAATTTGTTGAAGGCGGCGTATGTGCTGCCAAGGGATTCAAGGCTAACGGAATCCAGTGCGGACTTGCCCATGCAGGCGCATCTGTTACAAAGAAGAAAAATGACCTCGCTATGATAGTGGCTGACAAGGAATGTACCGCAGCTGCTGTATACACCACAAACAAGGTCAAGGGCGCTCCTATCCTCGTAACAAAGGAGCATATCGCTGACGGCAAGGCAAGAGCTGTTATCGTTAACTCTGTAAACGCAAACACCTGCAATCCCGACGGCTACGAAAAGGCTAAGATGATGACTGAGCTTGCCGCAAAGGAAACAGGCCTCAAAGCTGAGGATTTCATCGTTGCTTCCACAGGCGTTATCGGTCAGGTGCTCCCTATCGAGCCTATCGCTAACGGCATGAAAGAACTTGCAGACGGTCTTACCTATGACGGAAACCCCCGTGCTGTTGAAGCTATCATGACTACCGATACAATGAAAAAGGAAATTGCCGTACAGTTTGAACTGGGCGGAAAGACTGTTACTCTCGGCGGTATGCTCAAGGGAAGCGGTATGATACACCCGAATATGGCTACAACTCTCACATTTCTCACAACTGACGCTGATATCTCAGCAGAGCTTTTGCAGCGTGCACTCAGCGATGTTGTAAAGATAACTCTCAACCGTGCAAGCGTTGACGGCGATACATCCACAAACGATATGGTATGCATACTTGCTTCCGGCACAGCTGAGAACAAGCCTGTTACCGCTGAAAACGGCGAATTTGACAAGTTCGAGAATGCTCTCTACTGCATTATGATGAACCTTGCAAGAATGATGGCACGTGACGGTGAGGGCGCTACAAAGCTTATCGAGTGTTCAGTTACAGGTGCGGACTCCGACAAGACTGCCGAGACTGTTGCAAAGTCCGTTATCTGTTCAAGTCTGTTCAAGGCTGCTATGTTTGGTGAAGATGCTAACTGGGGACGTATCCTCTGTGCTGTCGGTTATGCTGATGCTGACTTTGACATCAATAAGGTTGCTGTAAAGATAGGTTCAGAAAAGGGAACTGTTGAGGTTTGCAAAAACGGAGCAGGAGTAGAATTTTCAGAGGAAAAGGCTAAGGAGATCCTTGGCGAAGAAGTTATCGAAATTATCATCAGTCTTGGCGACGGCGGCGGAAGTGCTGTTGCATGGGGCTGTGACCTTACTTACGATTACGTTAAGATAAACGGCGATTACAGAAGCTGATGAGTGCCGATATACTCCGTGATAGGCTTGACAGCGGAGAGAAACTGCTATGGACGGGAGGTCCCGTCAGCGGCGGCGACAGCAAAGCAAGACCGCCTGAGCCTGCGGTAAAGTCTATGTACGGAGCAATACTGAAAGCGCTGACATTGCCGATAGTCCTTGCAACGGCAGCTGCCATACCAATATTCGGAAAGCTGGCGCTCATGGCTGTGCCCTTCTGGATAGTGCTGGGGATACTGCTTTTCCTGTACCTCAGACCCGAGGAATGGATATACGGCATTACCGATAAGCGTGTGTTTGTCGGGACGCAGAAAAGCGGGATAGCTTCATACAGCTTCGGCGATATAAGCGATATAAAGCAGTATATCGGCAAAAACGGCATTGGCTGTGTAACTTTTACGGCAAAGGGAAATGCCTGCGGTTTCTACGGGCTGAAAGAGCCACAGAAAGTTTATGGGATACTGACAGGCGCAATGCCGAAAGATTGATTTCTGGAGTGATAAATAATGGAAAGAATTTCAAATAATGATAAGTCGCAGGTGCTTATTGACGCCCTGCCTTACATACAGAAGTACAACAACAAGATACTCGTTATCAAGTACGGCGGAAACGCTATGACTAACAAGGAGCTGAAAGACGCTGTTATGACGGATATCGTTCTCCTTTCACTGGTAGGAGTAAAGGTAGTCCTCGTTCACGGCGGCGGTCCTGAGATAAGCGATATGCTGAAAAAGCTGAACATCGAAAGCAGATTCGTCAATGGTCTGAGATACACCGACGACGCTACTGTTGACGTTGTAAAGATGGTTCTCGCAGGCAAGGTAAACAAGGAACTTGTCCAGCTTCTCGCTCAGCACAAGGGAAGCGCTGTAGGTCTTTGCGGTATCGACGGAGAAATGCTCATGGCTGAGAAAAAGACTACCGATGACGGTCAGGATCTTGGCTGGGTAGGCGAGATAACAAAGGTCAACACAAAGCCTATCATTGACGCTCTGAATAACGGCAATGTCCCTGTTATCGCTACAGTTGCAACAGACGAGAACGGCAACACCTACAACATCAACGCTGATACAGCTGCTGCAAGAATTGCTGCTGAACTGGGTGCTGAGAACCTCATCCTCATGACTGATATCGCAGGTCTTCTCAGAGACAAGGACGATCCGTCAACTCTGATCCCCGAAGTCAACGTCAGCGAAGTGCCTTTCCTCAAGAGACAGGGCATTATCTCAGGCGGCATGATACCTAAGATAGACTGCTGCGTTGAGGCTGTAAGACGTGGAGTAAAGAAGACTGTTATCATCGACGGCAGAGTTCCTCACTCTATTCTCATCGAGATACTCTCAAACGAGGGCATCGGTACACAGTTCGTATAAGAATTAATGCTGACACCATAATTCTCGATTCAAAAAAAGATATTGTAGGGGAGGCGCCCCCGCCCTCCAGAGATTTACATTAAAAGGTGTCGGGAGCCCGAGGGCGGGCTCCCTTACAAGAAAAATTCTCAATCCAAAAATAAAAATATTGACTAATATACAAAAAGTTTACTCAATAAAAAGGTCGCAAGGTTGATTTTATATCCCTTGAAGCGGTATAATTATATAATGATATTGTATGATCAGGATATTATGTCTGCCTGAGCAAGGAGGACAAAAATGAATACTATAGACAAATTCAATGAACATATTATGCAGTCCTACGGACGCTATCCGCTCGTTATGCAGAATGGCGAAGGCAGGCACTGCAAGGACGAAAACGGCAAGGAATATATCGATTTCGGAAGCGGTATCGGTACTAATTCCCTCGGTTACTGCGACGAGAAATGGGCCGACGCAGTATGCGCACAGGTAAGAACTCTTCAGCATAGTTCCAATTACTACTACACCGCTGTTCAGGCGGAATTCGCTGAAAAGCTGTGCGAGGTCTCGGGCTATAAAAAGATATTCTTCTGCAACAGCGGCGCTGAGGCCAATGAATGCGCTATCAAGGCGGCAAGAAAGTACAGCTTCGATAAGTACGGCAAGGGCCGCCATAACATCATAACTCTCGTGAATTCCTTCCACGGAAGGACCATAGCTACCCTCTCGGCTACAGGTCAGGATGTGTTCCATAACTACTTCTTCCCCTTCCTTGAAGGATTCGTAAATGTAACTGCCAATGATATTGACGATCTGAAGGCTAAGCTGGACGACACTGTATGCGCTGTTATGCTGGAGTACGTTCAGGGCGAAGGCGGTGTCAATGCCCTCGATAAAGAATTCGTTGACGCTGTTTACAGCCTTTGCGCAGAGAAGGATGTTCTCGTTATCGCAGATGAGGTCCAGACAGGTGTGGGCCGTACAGGTAAATTCCTGGCAGGCGACCACTTCGGTAAAAAGGCTGATATCACCACTCTCGCAAAGGGCATCGCAGGCGGTGTTCCTATGGGTGCCTGCCTCTTTGGTGAGAAGTGTGAGAACGTTCTCACTCCCGGTACACACGGTTCCACTTTCGGCGGAAACCCTATAGCCTGTGCAGGCGGTCTGGCAGTTCTCGACAGAATAACAAGCGACGGATTCCTCGACGAAGTCAGCAGGAAGGCTGAACACTTCAAGGAGAGACTCAGCAAGTGCAGCGAGGTAGCTGCTGTAAGCGGTCTCGGACTTATGATAGGAATTACGCTTAAATCAAAGAAAGCAGGAGATGTTGCAAAGGCAGCACTTGATAAGGGGCTGCTGGTGCTGACAGCAAAGGAAAAGGTAAGACTTCTCCCTCCGCTTACTATATCAGACAGCGAAATTGATGAGGGGCTTGATATTCTTATAGATATACTGGAGGAATAATTGATGGAGCTTACTGTATTATCAAAGAATAACGGCTATACCGTACACGAAAAGAGCAGCAATAAGACTCTTTATAATGTCAAGAAGAAGACCTTCGGTCAGAAATGGAACCTGCTGGATACAAGTAAGTATAACCTCTATACCCTTGCACAGATGGGCGACGAGAAGAAGCCTGCATTTGCTATAATCCTCAACGATGTAACTTTCCTTACCATCGAATGCAAATCGCTCTTCCTCGATCCTACTCTTGTGGCTAAAAGCAAGTCTATGTGCTATAATCTCATCAGCAAGGACAGGAGAGAATTCGATATCATCTTTTCCGACAAGAAAATCGGACATATCAGCACTAAGGTAAGTGTGACAGGCGAACTCCAGTATGATATCGATATTGAGAACAAGTTCTTCGATGACTATATCCCGCTGTTTGCAGTGGCAATTGACAGGACATTCGGTGAAATGAACAAGCAGTAATGACAGCATCAGGATTTTGATGACTAAAGAACTTTGAAAGGATAAATAATATGAAACATTTACTTAAAATGCTCGATCTGAGCACAGAAGAGATAATCGATATACTCAACCTCGCAGATCAGCTCAAGTATGAGCTTAAGCACAACATACCACACCCACGTCTCAAGGGCAAGACTCTCGGTATGATATTCCAGAAGGCTTCCACACGTACCCGTGTATCCTTTGAGACAGGTATGTATCAGCTTGGCGGATATCCGCTCTTCCTCTCATCCAACGATCTCCAGATCGGCCGTGGTGAGCCTGTACAGGATACAGCCCGTGTACTTTCACGCTACCTCGATGGTATCATGATCCGTACATTCGAGCAGAAGGAAGTTGAAGACCTTGCTGAATACGGCTCTATCCCGATAATCAACGGACTTACAGACTTCTGTCACCCTTGTCAGGTACTGGCAGACCTTATGACTATCCGTGAATTCAAGGGCACATTCGACGGACTGAAGATGTGCTTCATCGGCGACGGAAACAACATGGCAAACTCTCTCATCGTTGGCTGCCTCAAGGTCGGCATGAGCGTAGCAGTAGCCTGCCCGGACGACTATCAGCCTCCAAAGGAGATACTGGATTTCGCAAAGGAATACGGCGACAAGTTCATGATGACAAATTCTCCTAAGGAAGCCGCAAAGGGCGCAGACGTTCTTATCACTGACGTATGGGCATCCATGGGTCAGGAGGGCGAAGCTGAAAAGCGTAAGAAGGCTTTCGCAGGCTACCAGATAAACGATGAACTTATGGCTGAGGCAAACAGCGACGCAATGGTTCTGCACTGTCTCCCTGCACACCGTGAGGAGGAGATAACAGAAAAGGTATTCGAGGCTCACGCAAACGAGATATTCGAGGAAGCCGAGAACCGTCTCCACGCTCAGAAGGCTGTTATGGTCAAGCTGATGGAGAACTGATTCCCTGCATTTTAATTGTGCTAAGCAATTGAAATAATTTTGCTTAAAAGGAGTAGTAGAAATGGAAGGATGCTTATCAAAAATAATAATAGGTTTCCTAATATTAGCGTTTTTTCCTATTTCCATTCCAATTCTAATATTAAAGTCAGATTTAAGTATAAAAACGAAACTGATTGTAATTCCTGTATTTTGGGGCGCTTTGTTTATTATTTATAAGTTCGTACCTGATAATCCTGATACATCAGATTATCGAGAAAATACTTATGTGAGTAGCAGCGAGGAGTATGATGATAAAGGCTCATATACATATGAAGATACGGAAGAAAAAGAATTTGAACAGCCCCGTAATACAGAGGCTCCTAAACAGCAAACTGTAATTTCAAATACAGGAGAGTATGTATTAAATAGAAATTCGATGAAGTATCATTATCCGACTTGTAGCGAAGTACGAAAAATGAGCGAAGAAAATAAAGAAATATATACTGGAACTGTAGACGCAATTGAATCACAGGGATTTACTCCTTGTGGAAAATGTAGACCACATTAATAAAAAGCCGGAGTTGGGGTAACTTCGGCTTTTGTTTGAATTATAGGGTATTATAAGGCTGATGGCTGAAAAGGAGATAAAATGAAAAAGATACGTATAAGATCTATTCCCGGCATAGTGAAAATTATATTGATAGTATGGGTAATTGCGATATCCTGGATAGCATGGGAAGCATCATATAATCCGACAAAAGGAGTTGCTATTGCAGGCGGAGTGCTGCTTGCGATCGGGCTCATTACAGCGATACTTGCAAGGGCCGTAAAAACTACCGCAGAGTTCGGCGAGGGAAGCATTATAAAATTCAGATGGTTGTTTTTCAGCCGGAAAACCGACATTGAACAGATACGTGGAGCAGCATACTCGCTGAGACGTTACAAAGGCAGAGGCGGAGTTTCATACAGATTTGAATTGCGGTTTTACAATGAGGGAAGGCAGGAGCCTGACAAAATAGAGGAGATCCTTTCCCCCGATGATGCGGAATCCTGCGTAAGGGGCAACTACAGCAAAGCACAGCTCATGCAGGTCTACAGATATATTGAGCAGTACGACAGCCGCAAGGCATTCGGCCTTGAGAAAGAGTAAGGTGATAAAGTGAAATATATATTGATAGCACTGGTTGGACTTATAATAATGATAGGTGCAATGGTATTTCTTTTAAGGAATATCATGCTGAAAAAGAACGGTGTGCAGACCGAAGCAGAGGTCATAGCAGTAAGTGAGGACACCCGAAAAGGCCGTGGAGGTATGCATACAGTCAACGGATATATACATACCCTGCGCTATGAAGTCAAAGGCAAAGTGATCGAGGCTAAGGACAGAACAGGCTATGTTCAGCCGTTTTCAAAGGGCTCGGAGCATACTATAATCTACAGCAGAAAGACACCGGAGATATTCGACTACGCCGGGCAGATAGACAGAAACATCAGGCTTTTTGGCGGACTTGCGGCTGTGGGAGCTGTTTTTGCGGTCAGATTTCTCATGCTTGCAGCTAAATGATATATGAAACATCATATTATGACATAATGTATAAAAACCCACGAATATAACAAAGATTCTTTTAGTTGACAAAGGCAAAAAAAGGTGATATAATAATAAAGCTGTCGGACGAGAGCACGACCGGTAAGCCTGCTGGCGCAGCACGGAAGGGCTTGGAGAAGGCAGTGAGATCACAAAAACTTTTCAAAAGAAATTTTGAAAAAGCACTTGACAAGAACGAGTGAAAGTGATATAATATTAAAGCTGATTTAAAGAGCGGCGACCGCTGAAAAAGTTTTTTGGAAAAACTTAAAGAAAAAGCTTGACAAAAGACTTTGGAAGTGATATAATATTAAAGCTGTCTCAGAGAGACAGGCCGCAGAAAAGAAAATTTTGAAAAAACTTCTGAAAAGGGGTTGACAAAATAAAGGATCTGTGGTATAATAAAAAAGCTCATCAGCAAAATGAGCAACAGCATCTTGAAAATTAAACAATGCAAAGA
>Ga0129306_1001181_pt1 | contig 32002 bp, 42 predicted proteins | sample P827metagenome_FD_94438 | JGI IMG/M metagenome (GOLD analysis project Ga0129306, IMG submission 94438) | Capybara group fecal microbial communities from Wisconsin, USA - P827 metagenome | ecosystem: Host-associated > Mammals > Digestive system > Large intestine > Fecal | place: USA: Wisconsin...
AAAGTTAAAAATTTTAGGACTAAAGTAGCTCAGAATTAGGCCGATACTTTCTTGCTAAACATGGTGTAAAAACTGGCTTCAGCAGAATTTATCGGTCTTATTTTTTACGAGGCATTAAAGATGCTTTTTGAAATTGTCCCGGTTTTGAACAGCATAAAGCAAAGCAAAACCGTATAGCCCACGGCTCCCCATATTGCGCCGATGGGATCTCCGCCTGTGGCGATCCCTTGAATGAGCACCGCATAGATGCCCACGCACAGCAGGATCAAAAGCCCCTGGAAACCGATGGCGAACAGGGACTTCAGATAATTCTGCCCCATGCTCCCCATTTCACGGTTGGACAGGGTAGCCACCGGGATGGGCGCTAAACTGGTCAGCATATAGATTTCCAGCATACGGCCATAAATCAGAACGAAAATCACGATATTCAGCGCGGTCATGGTAAAACCGATAAAGATCGACTGGAGCCACAGGCCCAAAAGGGAGCCAAGCCCCATTGTCTCCAGCGTGGCCTCCAAATCCGCCAGCATATCCGGCGAAATATCCGTGGAGCCCTGGATCACCCCCGCCGAGCTTGCAATCACGCTCTGCGACACATCAAAAATCGCGTTGACGATATTGAATGTGTTGGAGAGGATCAGGATGGCCGCCGCCGTTTTGAAAATCCACTTGAAAAACATCCAAGTGTCGATGTCGTGTAAGTTGTTGCGGTCTATGAGCATTTGAATGAGCTCGTACACCGCCACATAGGTTAGGACTAACCCGGCAATCGGTAAAATTACCGTTTCGGAAATCTGGCGGATAAGGGAGAAAACCCCGGCGTTCCATGCCGCCGGGGTTGTTCCCACCTCTCCCGCAATCTCCCCGACTCGGGCGTTTACCGTATCAAACAGGCCGCTCAGATTGCCTAAAATGCCTTCAATGAGCAGGCTTTTGAGCCAGTCGGTCAGCCAGTCGGTGAGAAATCCCATAAGCCGCTACCTTAAAACAGGCCGGACAGCAGAGGGATCAGCGTAGTACCCAGCAGGATGATGCCGCCGCCCGCCATGAGCTGCTTCATGCCCTGGCTTTTGGAACCTGGATTGTCGGAACCATAACCTTCCAGGAGATTGACAACGCCCCACACGCCCAAACCAGCGCCCAGCGCAACAACGAGAGTCTGCAAAGTATCAATAGCGGAAGAAAAGAACTGCATAGAGCCTCCATTTCTCCGGGTGTTCCCCGGCCATGAAAAAAGCCGCCATCACTGGCGGCAGGTTACAGCTTCGGGACACTTTGTCCCAAAGCCCATTTATGCAAAGGCGTCTGGATCGTCGATGTCATCATAGTTGAGGATGTCCTCGTCCTCTTCCGTGAGCGCATCGTCCGGCACAGCCACCTCATACATCTCACACGCCTCGTTAAGCCCGGGCCGCCTGCGGCGGTTGATAAGCTTGTCGAGGTCAAAAGCGTTTTTCTGTTTGTCGGCTTCAGCCGTGTATTTATAATTCGGGTGCTTTTTCAGATCATACTTCGGGGAGTAGAACGGGGGCAGGCCCCGAAGCTGTAAAATGCACTTGTCCCCGGGCATGGTAGCCAGCTCGCTGGGTGTCATCAGCTCACGGCCCAGACGCTGGTTATTTTGACTGTAGCTTTCCGACTGCCCACGGGAGCGGCTGTCAGTCTGCATGGAGATGGTAGCTTTCCCCAGCCAGTTTTCGGATATTTCCTTGATGGTGCTGGCCTCGCGGCCTCCCAGGAATACCACGCTGTCCATATTTCCGAGAATTGTTTCCGCGTGTTTATCGTAAATGGCCTTGCACTGCGCCAACTGCTGATAAAAGAGCGTCAGCGATACCTCGCGGGAGCGGATCACGGCGCAGATTTTTTCGAGCTGGGGCACCTGTCCCGTGTTGGCCGCCTCGTCCCACAGCACCCGTACATGGTGGGGCAGGCGGCCTCCGAAAACATTGTCGGCCCGTTCACACAGAAGATTGAACATCTGCGAAAAGGCCAAAGCCACAAGAAAGTTATAGGTCTGCGTGGTGTCCGAAATGATAAAGAACACCGCCGTTTTCCGATCTCCGATGCGGTCAAGCTCCATCTCGTCATAGGCCATAATCTCCCTAAGCTGGGGGATGTCAAAGGGCGCAAGGCGGGCCCCGCAGGAAATCAGGATCGACTTCGCGGTTTTGCCGCTACTTAACTTATATTTGCGATATTGCTTGACCGCGAAACAGTCCGGCTTGCGCTTTTCCAGCCCCTTGAACATATAGTCCACGGCGTTTAAGTAGTTTTCATCGTCCTCCTTTACTTCCATGCCGGAAATCATATCCACCAGCGTATTCATGTTCCGATCCTCGGCGGGGCCCTCGAAAATGATATAGGCAATCAAAGCGCAGTACAAAAGCGTTTCCGCCTTCGTCCAGAACGGATCGCCTTCCTTGCCCTCGCCTTTGGTATTGGAAATCAGCGCATCCACAAATTTAAGGATGTCGGCCTCATTCTTGATATAGGCCAGCGGATTGTAGTGCATGGATTTTGAAAAATCAATGGAATTGAACACCTTGATCCGATACCCGCGCCGCTGTAAGAAAGATCCCACCTGGGAGAGCACCCCGCCTTTCGGATCGACGCACACATAGCTGCATCCGCCGTTTTTATCCGCGCTGGCCTGCAAAATCTGCGGCGTGAGCCAGAAGCGGGTTTTGCCCGAGCCGGACGAGCCGATCACACAGGCGTTAAGGTTGCGGGCGTTGGCCGGGTTTTTCGGGCGGGTGTTCATGGTAAGGAACTCTGTCCCGGTCAAAATGATGTTGTTTTCAAACTTCGGATCGACAAAGGGCTTGATGTCTTTTTCGGTGCCCCAGCGGGCCGATCCGTATTCTTCATCCCGTCTAAATTTCTTTGCGTTCTTGCTTTTGAAGTAGATCAGCAGGCGGAAGCCTGCCGCACCTACAATGCCGATGAGCCAGTCAAAGGGAGCAAGCCCCGGCGCAAAGTCGGCAAAGGCCGGGCCGATGGTCTGCCCCAGCCCCATGAGCTTATGGGCGAAATCCACGCCAGCGGCCAGACGGTAAGCCGTCCCCAGCTTTAAGCAGGCCCACAGCACAAACAGATAGGGGATGTTTGGAAGTACATATTTTTTAATGTTATCTGTCCTCACGAACCGCCTCCTTTACCCGTTCCCGCTTGCGGGGCTTTTCCTTTGCAAGCTGATCCGCCGCCTGTTTAAGCTGTTCCCGGATGGGGATGCGGCGGGATTTGGATTTATTCAGCACCTTCCGCGAGTATTCAGAAAAGCAGGCGGTGATCGCATCCGCCTGCCCCGACTTGAAAAACAACAGATATTTGTCCGGCCCGGTTTTATAAAAGGCATAATCCACATTCCACTTCCGGGCCACCCGGTCAAATGCCTTCGTATCCCCGGAAAGCTCGATGCTGTTTGTAGTCGCGCCGTGTCCCATGAGCTTTTTCACGCTCTGCCTGCCGTGGGGCGTCTGGTGTTCCCGGTAAGCCTTGCGGATCTTCCGGCCCACAGCCCCCAGCACATAGGCAAGGCCCCGCGCCGTCAGCTTGCTTGCCCGGACAGAAATTGCTATGGTACGCCGGGAAACATCTTCATCAATCAGTTATACCGCCTCCTTTCCAGTGGCCGCCTCGGGACAAAGTGTCTCGAAGTGCCGCCTATCGTTCCTCACGCTCCTTATGGGAAAGTTTCCGATAGCCTTCCAAAGAGGAACCGTCAATAATCTCCTTGTAAGCCGCCATCTGTTCCCGGATGGAAAGTTTCGGATAGGAGAAAACCCTGTGTTCGGCGGGGATGTCCTCGATCCCGTGGTAGTGCTCGATGAATTTCCCACCGTTATTCAGCACATAGCCTCCGGGGGCAAAGTGGCCGTCCTCGTTAATCCGAATATCCCGCCCGTATGCCTCATAGTCAAAATAATTCAGCAAATGCTCCGGCACATCAATGGCCTCCATGTCCTCCACATAGATACGGCCCAGCGTTTCATCATCCCCCACACCGGGATAAAATTCAAAACAGTCCAGGTTCTGCGTGAGGTTGATAAGGTCGGCCACGCTGGAAGTGTGTTCGCCGCTGTCGATCACAGCCTCGAATTTCTCCAAATCGCTTTGATCCAGTTCGGAAAGCAGGCAGGCCAGATGGTTGAGCTCGTCAAGATTTTCGTATTCCGTCAGATAGTCATAGAGCCCCAGCACATCGCCGTCAAAGCTGGTAATGAAAAACTCCTCATACCGCACGCCATCCACGCCGATGCGCTTTAGGAGCGCCTGCACTTCCTCCGTGGTGGTGGGGAATTTCAGCGTTTCTCCTACCAGCTCGCCCTCGTTATATTTTCCCAGGTTCGTGATGTAGGCTTCGAAAAGGGCCGCCATCAGCGGCGGCCCTGTCCCTTGACGGTAAGGATGCCCTCAAGGGTGGTAGCAGTAATCCCCAGCCGCTGGGCAACGGCGATGTCGTTTTTCATGGCCTCGGTCATAGTATGGCCGCAGACTACCAGCACATGGGAGCGGCGGAGCAGGTCACGGCTCATGTCAATACCGCTTTTGTGCTCTTCCGGCACTGCGTCATTGAGGAATAATGGCAGATACAGGGTAGGGCAGATGGGCGAAAATCCCGCCTCATATACCGCCCGGCAGTAGCGGGCCGCCTGTTCCGCGTTTTCACTGTCACCGCCAAGCCATCCGGCGGTAATATAAGCAAGTGGCCGTTTCATTGTCAAAACCTCCATTCATTGAAGAAAGATACTTCAGCCCAATCCCCCCGCCCTTTCCCAGTCATGGGAAAGGGGGCGGCTCTGGAGGATATATATACCCCCGCCGCGCCGCTGGAAATAGCACAGCCGGGGCAGACCGTAAAGGGCAGGCCGCCGCAAGCGGCGGTGCGTTGCACCCTTGACGGCCCACTCCCGGCTGTACAGGAAGATAGGCGGCGACGGGGGATATATCACCACAGAGCCCTTTGCAGGAGGGGCGGAGCCCCCTCGGGACAATTTGTCTCGAAGTGTGGCTGGGTTACTTGTCTTTTTCCATCTTTTTCGGGGCCTTTGCCAGCTCGGGCGGCTGTTTCTCCTTCCACTCGTCCAGCAAAGTCATGATCTGCTCCTTCATTTTGGCGGGAGTGGCCTCCTTGCCAAAATACTTCTCCAGTTCGGCCATCGAAATAATCACGCCGCGATCCTCCTTTTTCTTTTCGCTTAATATGCCGTCAATTACATCGCCGTTGAGTTTGCCTTCCTTATCCAGCTCCCGGAGCTGTTTCGCCTGGGCCAGAGAGGGGGACGCTTGTTCCCCGTCAATGGAAACGGCAATCAGCCTTTGGTTTTTCGGCTTGATATAGGAAAGCTCCACCGCAGGCATGAAGCCCATCTTTTTATCGTCCACCTTATCCATGAGCTCCGGGACAAGGTGGTTAAGGCGCAGATACCGCATAACCTTTTTATAGTTCATGCCATGCGCCTCGCCCACAATCTCAACCGAGCGTTTCCCCACATCGCCCTCGGCCACACCTTTCAGCCGGGAGCCCTGGTGCTTGATGTCCTCTACCTCCAGATCCAAAAGGGCGGCCAGTTCGCTGGAGAGCGTCTGATCCCTCTGTTTGTTGCTGTCCTTCATGGCCTCCACCGCCTCGTGGTCGGTCATATCCCGAACAATAAAGGGCATTTCCTCCAGCCCGGCCAGCTCGCTGCCACGGCAGCGGCGATGGCCTGCCACAATCTCATAGCCGTTTCCGTCCTTTTCCGGGCGGGCAAGTCCGGGCACCATAACGCCGTTGAGCTTGATGGATGCCACGGTTTCCTGCATTTTGGCATCGTCCCGCACCTTGAACGGATGGGGGCGGAATGTATGGAACGGGTGGAGCTCGGAAAGTTTCAGATAGACCAGCTTTCCCTCCTCCACAGGGCGGGGCGGTACAGTCGGCTCCGTCACGCCCTGCTCCGGGGGAGCGGCCTCCTTTGCGGGCTTATCCTTTCCGGCATCCGGGGGAACAGGAGCTTCGGGAGCTTTCCCGCCACTTCGGGACAATTTGTCTCGTTGTGAGGGCTGGGCCTTGTCGGGGGCCGCCTTGTCAGCCTTAGAGGGGCGGCCCTTGCGGGGCCCGGCCTTTTTGGGCTCCTTTTCAGCCTCCGGCCCGGTGCGCCCCGTCTTATCAGACTTAGGGGGACGGCCCCGGCGCGGCTTTTCGGCTTTCTCGCTTTCAGCGGCAGGACGCTCCGGCGCAGGAGCCCCGGCCTCCTGTTCACGGGATACCTCTGCCTTTTCCACCTCGGCCCGGGCCGCCTGCCGCTTTTCTGCCATGAGCGCGTCAATCTGCTCCGCAGAGATTACCACATCTCCGGGTTCGGCAGGCCCGGCCTGTTCCGGCGGGTGTTCGGGAACGGCGGCCTCCCCGTGGGCCGGATCAGCCACAGCGGGCGCGGGGGCCTCTTCGATTTTCTGCACCTCGGGGCCTGTGTTCAGTTTTTCATCTGCCATTCACTAACCTCCTTTTCGTGAAAGTTGCACAATTTTCGAGCTTAAATTTCTGTAATTATTTTTCTGCCTCCTTCCGGTCTATCCACGCAAAAAGGCCGCCCAAGATAGCACCTGGACGGCTTTCTGCGTAATGTGATAGATCAAATATTATTTTTTTCGGATTGCAGGCTCCGAAAAGCCTTGTATTTACAGCGTTCCTAATAAGAAACAATCATAGGATAAGGACCTATTTTTCTGGTGCCGGGAGGTTATGAACATGACGTCTGAAACAATACTCCGGGAGGCGGAAGCCATCCGCCACCATATTTCTGACCAGCGGCGGCAGCTGCACCAGCACGCCGAGACCGGATTCGATTTGACGGAGACCCTCGCCTTCGTAAAGCGTGAGCTGACAGATATGGGGCTCCACCCCGTCGACTGCGGCCGGGCCGGCGTCGTCGCCCTGGTGGGGGGCAAAAAACCGGGTAAGGTATTCCTCCTGCGGGCGGACATGGACGCTCTGCCCATCCATGAGGAGGCCGACGTGCCCTTCGCCTCCCAAACCGGAAACATGCACGCCTGCGGCCACGATATGCACACCTCCATGCTGCTGGGGGCGGCCAGGCTGCTCAAGGACCACGAGGACGAGATCCAGGGGACCGTAAAGCTGATGTTCCAGCCCGCCGAGGAGATCTTTGAGGGCTCCCGGGACATGATCGGCGCCGGGCTGCTGGAGGACCCGAAGGTAGACGCGGCGCTGATGATCCATGTGATGGCGGGGATGCCCTTCCCGGCGGGAACGGTCATTGTTTCCGCCCCCGGCGTCAGCGCCCCGGCGGCGGACTATTTTGAGATCAAGGTACAGGGCAAGGGCTGCCACGGCTCCATGCCCAATACCGGGATCGACCCGCTGACAGCCGCCGCCCACATTCTCATCGCCCTGCAGGAGATCCACGCCAGAGAGCTTGCCATGGACGACCGGGCCGTGCTGACCATCGGCACCATGCAGGCCGGCACCGCCGCCAACGTGATCCCTGACACCGTGGTCATGGGCGGCAGCCTCCGCACCTTCGACGAGGAGACCCGGGCATTGATCAAAAATCGGATGACCGAGATCGCCGAAGGCACCGCCAAAGCCTTCCGCGCAGAGGCCTCCGTGATTTTCGGAAGCGGCTGTCCCACCCTGGTCAACGACAAGGACCTGTCCCGCTGCTGCGAGACCTATATGAAGGAACTGCTTGGGCCCGGGAAGGCCTTCTCCGTCGCCGAGCTCAACGCCATGGGCGGCGGCGGAAAATCCTCCAAGAGCGCCGGCTCCGAGGATTTCGCCTATGTCAGCCAGCAGGTCCCCTCCATCATGCTGGCTCTGGCCAGCGGTCAGCCGGAGCAGGGCTACGGGTATCCCCAGCACCACCCCATGGTGAAGTTTGACGAAAGCGTCCTGCCCGGCGGCAGCGCGGTGTACGCATACACGGCGCTGCGTTGGCTGGAGGACCACAAGGCGTAATCCTTCCTTTGGAGATGGACAAGACACACAGGGCGGGCGCATCCGGCGTGATGCGTCCGCCCTGCTTCGTCTCTTTCGCTGGACTTTTTGCTCCGCTTCCGTTAAACTAAGGAAGACTTTTATTGACCAAGGAGATCGAGAACCATGGACCCCATGATCCAAACCCTGGCCCGGGAACTGGGCCGCACCGAGGAACAGGTGCAGAACGTAGTGAATCTCATTGACGAGGGGGCCACCATCCCCTTTATCGCCCGATACCGGAAGGAGCTCCACGGCTCCATGGACGACCAACTTCTGCGCCAGCTGGCCGACCGCCTGCAATACCTCCGCAGCCTGGAGCAGCGCAAGAACGAGGTAAAAAACTCCATTGAGAACCAAGGCAAGCTGACCGAAGAGCTGACCGCCGCCATTGACAGCGCCGCCACTCTGGCTGAAGTAGAAGACCTTTACCGCCCTTACAAACAAAAGCGCCGCACCCGCGCCACCATCGCCAGGGAAAAGGGCCTGACCCCTCTGGCAGAGCTGCTCTTTGCCCACGGCGGTCCCGCCGTCATCCCCGAGGAGGCGGCCGCCGGTTTTCTGGACTCCGAGAAGGGGGTGGAGACCATCGAGGACGCTCTCCAGGGGGCCAGCGACATCATCGCCGAGGAGATCTCCGATGACGCCGACATCCGAAAGGAGCTGCGGGCGCTGTACCTCCGCCGGGCCGTTCTGGTATCCCGGGCGGCGGCCAAGGAGCCGGAGGACACGGTGTACCGGCTGTACTATGACTTCAAGTGCCCGGTGGCCCGTCTCCAGGGCCATCAGGTGCTGGCCATCAACCGCGGAGAGCGGGAGGAGATCTTAAAAGTCAGCGTGGATCTGGACCCGGAGACCGCCCACGTCGCCGTCCGGCGGGCTGTGGTTCCCGGAGCGGCAGCCATGGCCTTTGTCCGCGCCGCCGCCGACGACGCTTACGACCGTCTTATTCAGCCCTCCATGGAGCGTGAAATACGGAACCACCTCACCGACCAGGCCAACGAGGGTGCCATCCACATGTTCGCGCTGAACCTAAAGCCCCTGCTCATGCAGCCTCCCGTCAAGGGCAAGGTGACTATGGGCCTGGACCCCGGATACCGCATGGGCTGTAAAGTGGCAGTAGTAGACGGCACCGGCAAGGTGCTGGACACCACGGTGGTCTATCCCACCCACGGAGAGCGGCAGAAGCAGGAGTGCATTACCAAGCTGGCCGCCCTCATCAAAAAGCACGGCGTAGAGCACATTGCCATCGGAAACGGCACCGCCAGCCGGGAGACGGAGCAGATGACGGTAGAGCTGATCCGCAAGGTGGGCGGCGGCGTCTCCTATATGATTGTCAGCGAGGCGGGGGCCTCGGTGTACTCCGCCTCCAAGCTGGCCGCCGAGGAGTTTCCCCAGTTCGACGTGAATCTGAGAAGCGCCGTCTCCATTGCCCGACGGCTCCAGGACCCCCTGGCCGAGCTGGTCAAGATCGACCCCAAGGCCATCGGCGTGGGCCAGTATCAGCACGACATGCCCCAAGCCCGGCTGGGCGAGACGTTGGACGGGGTGGTGGAGGACTGCGTCAACGCCGTGGGCGTGGACGCCAACACCGCCTCTCCTTCCCTGCTCCAGCGGGTGTCCGGCTTGACCGCCGCGACGGCCAAGAATCTGGTGAAGTACCGGGAGGAAAACGGCATTTTCACTACCCGGAAGCAGCTGCTGAAAGTGCCCAAGCTGGGCCCCAAAGCCTTTGAGCAGTGCGCCGGCTTTATCCGGGTCCCCGAGAGCAAGTCCGTTCTGGACAACACCGGCGTCCACCCGGAGAGCTACGGTGCGGCGGAAAAGCTGCTGGCCGCCTGCGGCTACACCCTGGCCGACGTGAAGGTGGGGGCCATAGGCGAGCTGAAAAGCCGGGCGGAGGCTATCGGTCTGGAGGTCCTGGCCGAACAATGCGGCGCCGGCGCTCCCACCCTGGCCGACATCGTGAAAGAGCTGATGAAGCCGGGCCGGGACCCCCGGGACGAGCTGCCCGCGCCCATTCTCCGCACCGACGTCATGGAGGCCAAGGACCTGAAGCCCGGCATGGAGCTCCAGGGCACCGTCCGCAATGTCATCGACTTCGGCGTGTTCGTGGACATCGGCGTCCACCAAGACGGCCTGGTCCACATCTCCAAGCTGCCCCGGCGGGTCAAACACCCCTCCGAGCTGCTTCGGGTGGGGGACGTAGTCACCGTCTGGGTAATGGAGGTGGACGAGAAGAAAAAGCGGATCAGTCTGACCATGAAAAAGCCCGGATAAAGGGAGTATTGCAGATAAATTTTAGTTTATGGATGTATTATGGGGAGGGTTTCGCCCTGCTGGGCGAGTTCCTTTGCCCGCGGCGGCAAAGGAACCAAAACGCCGCTGGGGACGGCGGCAGGGAAAGCGCGAAAAATTTCTGGCGGGGGAAATTTTTTCTGCGCTTTTGTGCCGCCTCTCCCCGGACCCCTATTACGGGAGAGCAGGCGACCTTGCGTTAATCACGGCTCGCAAAATATGTGAGCGCTCACACCGCCTTTTGCTTTGCAAAATGGAGAAGATTTTACGGGGGATAAGCAATACAGCCCGCCTCGATGGCGGCAAAGACTGACAGCAGTTATTTCTTACCCACCTAGCCCGCCGGGGCCGCCCGAGGGTGCCTCGAATCAGCAGGGATCTAGTGCAGAACAGTAGGCTCTCAACCCTTGAGGAAGGCACCCCGCGATTGTTAACTCAGAGGCGCGATCAAATCAAAGGATGCGGGGACCAATTTCATAGATTGGAGCGGCAGCGGGCGGAGTTCAGAAAAGTATCCTGTCTTTTGCCCGCGCCGAACAGTATTCTGAATATTCTTTGATGTCTCCCCATGGGGACCGGGGCCGAAGCCCCGGAGAACTTTGGGTACTTTCCTTCTCTGGAAAGTACCGCGCCGCAGGCTTGACAAGACATCGTCTTTTGCTGAGCCAGCATATCAGAACATGAGACTATAAACTAAAATTTATCACTTCCTTTGCGCATAAAATTACAGGATACCCAGTTCCTGCCGGAAAGGAGCCTAACTTATGTACCCTCACGCGCTGATCGACCTACACTGTGACACCCTCACCGCCTGCGGCACCCCGGCCCAAGGGCAAAACACCCTGGACGACCCCTGCGCCGCCCTGTCTCTGTCCAACCTCCCCCGGCAGGTGCATTGGTGCCAATTCTTTGCCATCTTTGTCCCTGACGGCCTGTCTCCAGAGGATGCCTCCGCCTACTACCGCTCCCACCAGGAGAGCTTTGTCCGGCAGATGGAGTGTTTCGCCCCCCGGGTCGCCCCCTGCCGTACCGCCGCCGATATCGAAAACGCTTGGGCCTGCGGGAAAGCTGCAGCCCTCCTGACGGTGGAAAACGGCTCCGCCCTGGCCGGGGACCTGGACCGGGTGGAGGTCCTGGCTCGTGATGGGGTCCGAATGATGACTCTCACCTGGAACGGCGAAAACGAGATTGGCTCCGGAAACGTCTCCGACCACGGCCTTACCGCCTTTGGGAAGGCTCTCATCCCCCGCATGGAGGAGCTTGGGATTCTGGTGGATGTGTCCCACCTCAATGACCGGGGCTTTTACGATCTGCTGGAGATAGCCCGCAAGCCCTTCGTGGCCTCCCACTCCAACGCCCGGTCGGTGTGCGGACACAGGCGGAATCTGACCGACGACCAGATTCGGGAGCTGGCGGCCCGCCGCTGCCTCATCGGTCTGAACTACTACGTGGACTTTCTCCGGGAAGACAGCCGCCCTACTGTGGAGGACCTGTTCGCCCATGTGGACCATTTTCTGGAATTGGGGGCCCAGGACTGCCTTGCTTTGGGCTCCGACTTTGACGGGGCCAAACTGCCCCTCTGGCTGGACTGCCCGGAAAAGGCGGCAGGGCTGTACGCATGCTTCCTGGACCGCGGGTACCCGCCCGCTCTGTGCGACCAGATCTTCTTCGCCAACGCTCTGGCCTTCTTCCGGACGAATCTTGGCTGACCGTTGTTGAAACCCGCCCGTTTTCGCGGTATACTGGGAGTACAAACAGACAGGAGGGATCGGCCATGTCCGCCTTGGAGCATCTGGACTTTCTTGAGGAGTACCGCGAGGACAACCGCGTTGAGGCCAAGCGGGCCCAGGGCGGTCTGCCCCACAGCCTCTGGGAGACCTATTCCTCCTTCGCCAACACTTTGGGCGGCGTTATCCTCCTGGGCGTGGCCGAGGCGGAGGATAAATCTCTGTATTCCGTCCCCCTCTTCGACCCTCAGGAGTTGGTGGACGAATTTTGGTCCATGGTCCGGGACCCGGCGGTGGTCAGCGCCAACATTCTCCAGGACGAGGACGTTCAGATTTTGAACAGCGGCGGCAATCCGGTGGTGGCGATTTTCGTTCCGAGAGCCAACTTCCGGCAGCGTCCGGTCTATGTGGGAGCTGACCCTTATACCGGCACCTACTACCGCCGGGGCGAGGGCGACTGCCGCTGCCCCCGCTGGGAGGTTGAGGCCATGCTCCGGGACCGGGACGATCCCGCTCCCCTGTCCGGTCTGGCCCCCGAGCCCACTGCATCTTCAGGCTCCACAGACAAATCAGATTGAGATACATGGTTTTGGAGCAAGCAGATAGGACCTGGACAATATCCAGGTCCTATTTTAACTTTCCATGTGGCGGCCCAGAAAACTGGCGATGGACTGGGCCAGTTTATACTCCACTTCCCCGTTCTTCAGCTTCTCCCCTTCCCCCGCAAAGATGACACAGCCCAGCACGTCTCCCTCCGACAGGATGGGAGCAGCGGTGGCCAGGGAAAAGCGCGTCTCTCCAGCGCATAGGGGAACGGCCTCCTCCCCTTCCTTGTGCTGGTAGATCTGACGCCCCTCCATCAGCCGCTCCAGCTGCTGTGAGATCGCCTTGTCCATCAGCTCACGGCGGGGTGCGCCAGCCGCCGCGATGCAGCTGTCCCGGTCAGTAATTACTGTGATCTGCCCGGTGGTGCGGTTGAGCGTCTCGCACAGCTGTCCTGCAAAATCCACCAGTCCGCCCATCAGGGAATACTTCTTAAAAATCACTCCGCCGTCCTTGTCCGTGTAGATCTCCAGCGGGTCGCCTTCCCGGATCCGCATGGTGCGACGGATCTCCTTGGGGATCACAACCCGGCCCAGGTCATCGATCCGTCGCACGATCCCTGTTGCTTTCATATTACAAATCCCTCCAGTGGCACTGTATTTTGGTAAGCAAAACCTAGTATCCGCAGGAATTGGATGGCTATGCAGGATTTTGTCTGGGTTTGTTTTCCGGCCGCTTTATTCCCCTTAAATCGGCACATTCACAGTCAAAATATACTTATTTCCTTGTTCTGAAACAAATTAATTTGGATGAAATGTCGAAAAGATTTTTTTTGCAAAAAAGACTTGCTTTTTTCCTATTCCCATGTTATTATGTACAAGCTGTTTGGAACGCACGACACAAATCCAAAGAGTATCCGGGTGTGGCGAAGTTTGGTATCGCGCTTGAATGGGGTTCAAGAGGCCCTGAGTTCGAATCTCAGCACTCGGACCACGTCGGAGCAAGCTTTATATCGCTTGCTCCGACTTTTTTTGTAAAAGTCAGAGTGCGCTCATGCCGCTGCTCCTCCTTTCCAAATCGAACCCGCTTCGCTGAGCTTCGATTTGGTAAACCGTGACCGGAAAGCTCAGATCTTTTAATGACACTACGACCAATCGGAGAGTCCCTATGGACTCTCCGATTTTTTATTTCTCAAGGTCCCTCAGAGCTCCACAATCGAAAAATCAAAACCTGTACTCTGTAAGGAGTACAGGTTTTTTCTATTCTTTGGCCGCTCCCGCTCTGGCGCTGTCAGGCGGGCACACTCATGGAGTCGTCGTCCATTGGGCGACAATTCATCACAACCAGGACTCCTCCTCCCAACCGGCGAACCTGCTTCACGCTCCGCACATATACTGTTTTAGCCCGCATTGTCATGAGGAGGAATATTTGTTATGGATCGAACTCAGGATTATATCGCAGACTCGTTGGAACTGCATCTGTTCTTTGCCCGTATCATGAAGGAACACGCCTTCTTTTTAAAGGTCGGCTTTCTGCCGCCCAATGCCAACCTTGCCAAAGAGGGCGAGCTCTTTCTGCGGCAATTTGAAGGGCTGCTCTCCCGCGCGATCGCATTGAGTGACCGGGTTGTCCGCTGCTGCGTGCTGGATTCCGGAGAGCTCTTCACCGAGTTTACCGACCGCGCCGAATGTCAAACCCAGCGTTTGACCGGCACCATGATTGATTCCGGGCTAACCGCGCGCACGATGCGTCTGAAGGGCCGCGACTGTAACGCGGAGTTGTGCGTTTCACAAGACCTGGCCCAGCAGGTGCGGCGGCTGAACCGGGACGGCCTGCGGCTGGTGGAGCGTCTGATCACCTTTAAAGAGCGGCTTTTGTGCGGTGTCAATTCGTGCAGTTTGTTTACCTCGAATTATCCTCTGCTCATTGAGCATATCCTGCGCGAGGCCCGTCTCTACCGCGCCCACCTGATGCGGCTGGAGGGTCTGGCGCGTTGCAGCGGTCAGGAGCTTCGAGACAGCGAGCTGTTCTGGAATCGAATCATGATGGAACACGCTCTTTTCATCCGCGGCCTGCTCGACCCCAGTGAAGATGCGCTCATCAATACCGCCGATGATTTTGTCGCGGATTATAAACGTCTGCTTGACGCCTCCGCGTCAGCCAATGACAAAACCATGCGAAATTGCAGCGCCCTTGACCTGACCCAGAAATTCCGTGATTTCAAGCGCGCCGGCGTGGAAGGCATCGAAGCCTGCCAGATCCGTTCCCTCATTCTCCCGCTGCTTGCCGACCACGTCCTGCGCGAGGCCAATCATTATATCCGTCTACTGGAGGCCTGAGCCTCAGGGGCGCGTCTCTCCGGATGCCAGCCCTCCCCTTGCTCCAAAGGTGAGCCCGACGGGCTCACCTTTTTGTTTCGATCATCGGACGCGCCGACAGCCCGCTGTCACCGGGCCCGAAGCTGCCAGAAGGCCACCGCGCTGGCCGCGGCCACGTTTAAAGAGTCCACGCCGTGGGACATGGGGATGCACACGGTATAATCACAGTGGGCAATGGTGCTCTTAGCCAGTCCGTCCCCCTCCGTCCCCAGCACGATGGCCAGCTTTTCCTCCCCGCGCAGCCGCGGATCTTCCACGCTGACAGCCGTATCGCTCAGCGCCATGGCCGCGGTCTTAAAGCCCAGCGCCCTCAGCCGCTCAAGCCCCGGCTGAGGCCACTCCGAAGCGTCCTCTCCGATGCGGGTCCAGGGGATCTGGAAGACGGTACCCATGCTGACCCGCACCGCCCGGCGATACAGCGGATCGCTGCAGGAAGGCGTGACCAGCACGGCGTCCATGCTCAGCGCCGCGGCCGAGCGGAAAATGGCGCCGATATTGGTGGAGTCCACGATGCCCTCCAGCACCACCACCCGGCGGGCATTGGCGCACAGCTCCTCAACACCGGGCAGCTTGGGGCGCCGCATGGCGCACAGTACGCCCCGGGTCAGCTGGTAGCCCGTCAGCCCCGCCAGCAGGTCCCGGTCCGCGGTGTAGACGGGAACGTCCCCGCAGCGGGCGATGATGTCCCGGGCCGGTCCGTCGATCTGTCTGCGCTCCATCAAAAGGGAAAGAGGCTGGTACCCGGCGTCCAGGGCGTGCCCGATCACCTTGGCGCTCTCCGCAATAAAAACGCCCTTCGACGGCTCCCGCCGGGAGCGCAGCTGCCCCTCTGTCAGTCGGGCAAAGACGTCCAGCTCGGGCGAGGCAAAGTCGGTTATCTCGATGATGTTAGCCATAGCGTTCTCCTTTTGCCGCCCTCAAATGACGATTCCCTCGCAGTGGTCCACCTCATGCCGGATGATCTGGGCCGTCCAGCCGTTGATAGTCTTGAAGCGCACTTGGAATTTCTCATTCTGGTACTGCGCCTTCTTTTGTGCGAGAACGGTCTCGTCTTTCATAATTTCCCGTACCATTGCGCGTTCCTTTTCCTCCTATGTATGTTCTCTCTCCCAGCGGTCCAGGACCTCCAGCTGCTCCGGCGTGTGGAACCAGTGCTCGCCATCTTCCATCACGGTCAACTCACAGCCGAAGCGGCGGACAAAGCGGTCCACCGTCTCCCGCCCGGTCAAACCGTCCCGCCCGGCGTACAGGATGGCGGTGGGAGTGTTCCAATCCGTGATAGGATGGGCCTGGGCATATTGGAGATACCGCCAGGATAGGGTCTCACCGAATTCGGTGGGGATCTCCCCCGCCTCCTCCAACCGTTCCCGGCTGACCCCCGCCCAGCCCATCATGTCCCGGATGAGCCGCTCCATGTCCAGCACCGGCGAAACGAAGAGGGCCTTGTCCAGCCGCTCTTTACCGAACGCCAGCAGGGCGAACCAGGCTCCCAGACTGGTGCAGCGCAGGGCGACCTGTATCCAGCGCGTCCGTGCGTAGGACAAAAGCTGTTTCAGTTCCGGCACCGTGTCCCAGGGGACGAAGTCCTCCGTTGAATCCTTCCGCTCCCCGTGCCGCGGCAGGTCCATGGCCAGCACCTGGGCGCCCCCGGGGCAGACGATCCGTGCGAAGGCCTCCGCCTTCTCCTTACAGCCGCACTTGCCATGGAGGTACAGCCAGACCTTTGGGGACGGCTCGCCATATAAAACGGCGGGGATACTGCCAAACGGCAATCGGAATGTAATGCTCCTCATCACTTTGCTCCTTCATCATCCGCTCAGACGGATCAGGCCCGCCTCAAAAGCTCGTTCGGTACAGGGGGATCACATTGACGACCGGCTCCTCGTAGGGGTGGACGTTTTTCACCGCTTCGACCGTCTTGTCCACCTGTTCAGTACGGCAGGTGACCTCCACCTTCAGTTCCGGTTCCGAACTGATCTCACCGACGCTCCCCAGGTAAGGATTCGTTCCCTCCAGAGGCCGCCAGCAGCCGGTGACGTGGCTGTAAGACAGGCAGCAGTCGTAATTACCGATATGTCCGGCGTCCACCTTTTGCAAAACCTCCTGCAGGGCGGCCAGGTGGGTCTCCGGGATGAAGATCTCCAGCTTACAGTATAGAAACTCAGCCATTGGGGCCTCCCATCTCGTCCAGCAGGTCCAAGATCTCGTCGGCCAGATCTTCCAGTTCCTCATGCTGGTCGCCCCAGGCTTCGTATTCCTCGCTGGCCATATCCTCCGGCTCCCGCTCATCCAGTTGGTCGATCCGCGCCCGGACGGCCTTCAGATAGTCCAGCAGCTCTTCCCTGCTCATATCGTCCAGTTCGGGCTCCTGCGCGTATTTGCTGAAATCAATGATATCGGCCATAGCCGCGCCTCCAATCAAACGCTCCCCGCGCCATCGTGCCGCGGACAGGAGCTTTATATCCCGTCGTCATGGCGGGCCGCTGAGGAACTTGCAGTACACAAGTCGCCGCACTCATAAAAAAGCCGCATGGATACTCCCACACGGCTGCCTTGACGGCATTCAGACCCACCGTCGATTTATTATAGTCCAGAAGGCGATAAATTACAAGGATGGGAGCCCTGCCTTCCGCATAGCGGACACAGCGCCAGCTCTCATATTTTTAAGCCCCGGTCATAAAGACAAAAATTTCACTCATACTAATGCCGAGGTGATCCTTATGGCAAAAGCGAGCGTCTACTTTACCCTGGACAATCTTGACGGCAAGCATGATGGAAAGGCGATCAAGCGGGAGCTGGATGCTTTGCCCGGGGTGCTTTCCGTCAGCGTCAACCCCAGTACCCATCGCGTTGCTGTGGATTTCGATAACACAGGCGTCCAAAGCGACCGCATTGGACGGCAGCTTGAAAAAATGGGCTGTGAAATCATGGACTCTAAAACGGAAGACCACATCATGTAGGAGGAAGAGAGATGCCGAAAGACAGTCAGCCGGACCCCAAGCAGGTCCGAAACGAAAAGGCGCATGGGCAGACGCCCCTGACCCGAGAAAATCAGAATCAAAACAGAAACGCCAAGAAGCAATCCATCCCAAATCATGACGTATAGCAGCGGGGCAGCCGCATCAAGGTCCATTCCTACAAGGACTTGAAAGCACTCATGGCGGATCTGAAGGCGATTTACGCTGCGGTAGATGAGCCTACCGCTTTGGACGCACTGGACACCTTTGCTGAGCGATGGGACAAGAAATACCCCAAAATTTCTCAGTCCTGGCGGGATAATTGGCCCAATCTGAGTACCTATTTCAAGTATCCCCAGGAGGTTCGCCGTCTGATCTATACGACCAACACCATCGAGGGCTTCAACCGTCAGCTTCGGAAGGTGACCAAGGCAAAATCCGTGTTCCCCACCGATGACAGCCTACTGAAAATGCTGTATCTGGCCATGATTGATATCACAAAGAAATGGACTGGCCGGAAACAGGATTGGAGCATGATTCAAGAGAGGCACCCTGTTGCCGTTATCATCTCACCCGGCGGAATACTGGTGCTGTCTCCTCAAAAAACGGCAGCACCGCTTCCCGGAATTTTCACCGCTCTGCCCGTTTCTCTTGCGCAGGGTGCAGCCCCTCCATGGACAGACAGGCTTCCTGTCCCGCGCCCCGCACTCTGGCATATGTCCGCTTCCGGATCAGCAAGAAAAACAGGATGTGCGCGGCTCCGGTGATGATCCAGGTCACTGGGTAGGAGAAATAAAGAGTCGCTGGACTGCGGAACAAGGGGAACACCGTGGCCACCCAAATCAGCCGCAGGCCGCAGGCTCCCACCAAGGAGACCACCATGGGGACCACCGAATAGCCGATGCCCCGGAGAACTCCCACCATTGTATCCATCACCCCGCAGATAAAATAGGGGCAGGCAATGAACCCCAGGCGAAGCACCGCCTGGGCGACCACATCCGGCTCCCCCGGAGCATAGATGGCGGCCAGCTCCCAGCCAAAGAAGTAGGCCAGATTCCCCAGCACCAGCCCGGTAAACGTGACAAATCCGATGCATTCCAGCGCCACTTTGTCCACCCGCCGGGTCTTGCCCGCGCCGTAATTCTGCCCCACAAAGGTGATAGCCGCCTGGTGGAAGGCGTTCATGCCCACATAAACAAAGCTCTCGATATTGGCAGACGCCGCGGAACCCGCCACGATGACCGGATCATTGAAGGAGTTCAGCGAAGACTGGATCACCACATTAGACAGGGAGAACAGCACGCCCTGGAAGCCGGCAGGCAGACCCACCTCCAGGATGCGGCGGACCACCGGCCACTCCAGCCGCAGCTTTTTCAAATCCAGGTGCAGCGGCCCCTGCTCCCTCATCAAGCACCGCAGTACCAGCAGAGCGGAGACATACTGAGAGATGACGGTGGCCAGACCGACGCCAGCCACGTCCATATGCAGCACCACAACGAAAAACAGGTTCAGCGCCACATTGATAACGCCGGCGGTGGTCAGGTAATACAGGGGCCGTCTGGTGTCTCCCTGGGCCCGCAGGATAGCCGCCCCGAAATTATAGAAAATGTTGGCGGGCATCCCAAAGAAATAGATCCGCAAATAGACGGTGGCCAGATCAATGACGTCGGTAGGCGAGGACATCCACACCAAAAGCCGGCGCACCATCACCACACCGAAGATCATCATCACCACACCGCTGAGCAGGGCCAGCGCGACCGAGGTGTGGACGCTGCGGCGCACATTGTCGTTGCGTCCCGCGCCCAAGTCCCGGGCCACCACCACATTGGTGCCCACGGACAGGCCTACAAACAGGTTGATCATCAGGTTGATCAGCGAGGTGTTGGACCCTACCGCCGCCAGAGCCTCCGTGCCCGCGAACCGGCCCACCACCACAATGTCCGCCGCGTTGAACAGCAGCTGGAGCATGCTGGAGGCCATAAGGGGCAGGGCAAACAGCAGGATCTTATTCCACAGCGGGCCGCTGCACATATCAATCTGGTATAATCGTTTTTGCATACAGTCAAACCGCCTTCATCCCGGCCTCCGGGCCCAAGGTCCGGATCGGTCAGCCGATTCCCTTATAAACGAAGCCCAAAATCACCACAAGGATGGTCAGGGGAACATAGACGTACTTTCCCACCGCGCCGAACATGGCGCTCAGAGGCTTCTCGCGGCCTGTCTGAAGCTCCTGGCGGAGCTTGGGCCAGCCCAGTACATAATAGACGGAGACAGCCCCCAGCACCGCACCGATGGGGACCACCACAATGGTAATAAAGTCCATCCAGGTTCCTACCCGGGCCTCGGCCTCCATAAAGATGCCCACACCCAGGGTCAGGCCGGTGCAGATCAGCACCGCAGCCTTGCGGCCCAGTCCGAAATGGCTCTGCCAGCTCTCAATCACCGCCTCAAACATGTTGATGAGGGAGGTGATACCGGCAAAGAGGACGGAGACAAAGAAGAACACCGCGAACATACGGCCCATGGGCATCTGCTGGAACACCGTGGGCAGGGTGATGAACATGAGAGAGGGGCCCCGGCCCGCATCCAGACCATAGGCAAAGACAGCGGGCATGATGGCCAGACCGGCCAGCATGGCGGCCATGGTATCAAAGACAGCGGTGCGTATGGAGGCTTTCGGGATGTCCTCTCCCTTATCCAGATAGGCGCCGTAGACGATCATGCCGGAGCCGGTGATGGACAGGGTGAAGAAGGCCTGACCCATGGCCATGACCCAGGTATCCACCTCCAGCAGCTTGGACCAGTCAGGCACGAACAGGAAGCGGTAGCCCTCCCCTGCGCCGGGCAGGAACGCCACCCAGACCGCCAGCGCCAGAAACAGCACATAGAACAGGGGCATCAGGACCTTGCTCACCTTCTCGATGCCGGCGGTGACGCCGAACATCAGGATCAGGCAGACCGCCAGGACCACAACCGTGTGCCACAAGGGGTTTCCCAATTCCACCGCGGCCGCCTGGAAAAACTCAGCAGGCTCCGCCGTCATCAGGGTGCCGGTCAGAGATCCCACCAGGCTGTTCAGCACCCAGCCCAGAATGACCGCATAGCCGATGGCGATGCCCAGAGACCCCATCAGAGGGATCCAGCTCAAAACGCCGCCCAGCTTTTTCTTCCCCCGGGACTCAAAGCAGTACTCATAGGCGCCGATGGTGCCCGTCCCCGCCAGCCGGCCAATGCCGAATTCAGCGGACAGGCCCACCCAGCCGAAGAGGAACACAAAAAACAGATAGGGGATCAGGAACGCCGCCCCGCCATACTGGCCCAGGCGGTAGGGAAACAGCCAGATATTGCCCAGGCCCACCGCCGAGCCCACGCAGGCAATCACAAAACCGAGGGAGGAAGTAAAGCTTCCGTTCCGATGGGTATGATTTCCAGACATAAAAACCTCCATATTGCTTCCAGATCTTTTTGTTGGTGTCAGACGCTGCGGGTCCGGTGCCGGACACAGAAAACGGCCCGAATTCCATCATACCGGCCCGCGCGTAGGCCACAATTTCATTCAGGCCGCTGTTTACGTCATATTATATCATGAACCACGGGAAAAACAAGCGTATCCGCCAGATTCTTCCCAATTTATTCCCGCAGCCGACCGGTCAGCCTCTGCCGCCCGCATATGCGTCCCGGCCATACCCCCGGCCAGCCAGAAAACGTCTCCCATGGGGCACAAGCCGCTCCGGCAGACCGGCCCAGGCCCCACGGGAGATATTTCGTTTCCTTCAGGTGCAGGTCACAGGTCCGGTGCGGAATACTTGCCCCTCCAGACGATGTCCCGATAGTTCCGGCGGTCCGTGGCCCCCTCCGTACTGATGAAGAGCAGTCTGGAATGCTCGTTCAGCTTCAGCCGGGTTTTCAGCTCCGCCAGCTCCGGGTCCATCAGCAGATTCATTGCGCAGCCAAAGGCGGAGGCGCCGCTCTCCCCCGACACCACCGGCCCGTCGCCAGGGACGGGGGCGGCCAGGATCCGCATCCCGTCCGCCGCCGCATAGTCCGGACAGCTCAGGCAGGCGTCGGCACAGTCCCGCAGGACCTCCCAGCCAATGGTACAGGGCTCCCCGCAGGCCAGTCCCGCCATGATGGTATCCATATCTCCGGTGACCGGGTGGAGCTTTCCGTCCCCCGCCCGGGCGGTGCGAAAGATGCAGTTTGCCTTCTGGGGTTCGACGATGACCGTCATGGGGCGGTGGGTCCCATAATAATTGGCGAAAAAGCCTGCCATGGCCGCTGCCATGCTGCCCACTCCCGCCTGCAAGAACAGGTGGGTGGGCGGCTGCTCCAGCTGGTCGGCCATCTCGTAGCCCATGGTCATGTAGCCCTGCATGATCCAGGTGGGGATCTGGGTATAGCCCTCCCAGGCTGTGTCCTGCATCAGCACCCATCCCTCCCGGTCCGCCGCCTCCCGGGCCAGCCGGACCGCTTGGTCGTAATTCCCGTCGATGATGTCGGCCCGCGCCCCCTCGGCCCGAATGTTCTCCAGCCGCTCCAGTGCGCTGCCCCTCGGCATATAGACCACGGACTTCTGCCCCAGCTGTCTGGCCGTCCAAGCCACGCCCCGGCCGTGGTTGCCATCGGTGGCAGTGACGAAGGTGATGTCCCCCACCGCTGTTCGGGTCTCCGGACTCACTGCCCGGGAAAAGGTCATCTCCCCCGGCTCCACGCCCAGCCGCTGGGCCAGATACCGGCCCGCCGCGTAGCTGGCCCCCAGGGCCTTGAAGGCGTTCAAGCCGAAGCGGAAGCTCTCATCCTTCACATGGATGGACTCCACCCCCAGCCGCCGGGCCAGATGCCCCAACGACGCCAGCGGCGTCTCCCGGTAGGCGGCGCAGCTGCGGTGGAACCGGCAGACTTCCGCCACCTGTTCTACACTCAGAAAACCCAGATCGGTCTTGGGTCCCCGTCCGGGTACGATCATCTCCAGTTCAAATCTCTCCCGCTCCATGGACGCGCTCCTTTCAAATCTGAATGACACAGTATAATAAAATATAATGACTCAAATATTGTAAATTCTCATATGCAATTTTGCAATAAAACATAGTGACACAAATTTTGAGAAAAAGGGCCGCTTGGCAACGCTTAAACTGAGTATTACAGATTGCGGTCGCTTTTGTCAAGGCCATTATTCATGGACCTATCCAGCCACTTGATGCTAAAGGATATTGTTTCAATTCTAAATGAAAGATCAAGAACTCCAACGCATAAAGGAAGAATCCGTCTATGTAGAGTGCACAGCTATTGATGAACGTGGAAAAAAGCGTAGTTTGCTGTGATCTTTGTCGTAACAAACTACGCTCTTTCTTATGTATTCCTGATATGTGATGGTAATTATCATTTTTTGCAAATTTTGATTTAAGGCCACGTAACAACTCTGTTTTTCTTGACTACCGAACGATAGGTAGTTATAATGGTGATGTACGATATTTCAATCACAGCAAAGGGAATGTTTTGTCGTAGTGAAGGAGAATTCGTTATGGATCGAGGAAACACAAAGCAGGAAATTCTGGAAGCATCACTTGATCTGTTCTCCGTACAGGGCTTTGAAGCTACCTCAATTTCCCAGATTGCCAGCGCCGTGGGCATTCGGAAGGCGTCTCTTTACAGTCATTTTGAGAACAAGCAGGCGATTCTGGATGCGATTGTGAAGGATGTTTTGGATCAGTACGCGGAACATTCCATCTTTGCAAAAGCGGATTGGGATAAATATGATGATGCAGAGGCTAAACCGACATTTACTCCCGATGCAACAGCGCAAATGATTCTGGGGCAGATCCGCTACATCCTCCATGACCCGCATATCAGCAGGGCACGAAAAATGTTGGTGATGGAGCAATTCCAAAACGCAGAACTGGCGAAGCTGCAGACCAAGCAGAATTATACCGATGTGCTGCGGTACTTCACCGGGCTCGTGAAATACCTGATCCGAAGCGGTGTGCTGGCCGGGGATGATCCCGAGATCATGGCGGCCCAGCTATGCCTGCCCATTTCCACATGGATCAACCTCTGTGACCGGGAACCGGCACGGGAGCCGGAAGTCATGGAGCTGGCGGAAAAGCACATCCGGCAGTTTTTCAGACTCTACCAGCGGTCGGTGCGGTGATTGTATGAGTAAATACGATGTTTTGTGGGCGTGGATCAAAGAAAACGGCACGGACAGCTTCAAGCTGACCTTTGCGGAAATCGAGCAGATCGCCGGACTTCCCATCGACCATTCCTTTTTGACATACAAAAAGGAATTGATGGACTATGGGTATCAGGTGGTCAAAATCTCGATGAAAGCGCAGACGGTTGCATTTCAGAAACTGGGTTGCGGGTTTTTGATGTATAAATCGGAATTTGAGCAGAGGATATGCGTATGATGAATAAGAAGCTTACAATTCGTCCGGAAGAACATAAAGATTATAAGAGTATTGTTTCTCTAATTTTGCGTTCGTTTCAAGAAGGAACAGACTATTCTGATGGAACCGATATTATTGCATTAGTGGAGGAAATCAGAGATTCGAAATATTATATTCCAGAATTGTCCTTTGTTGCGGAATTAAATAACAAGGTGGTAGGACACTTTTTGTTTTCAAAATTTCCGCTATCACCTACACGGGAAGGAGGCCATAATAATGAAACAAATTCTGGAATTGTTATGTTAGCACCTGTGTCGGTTCATGCAGATTATTTTCGCCAAGGAATTGGAACCGCTATGCTGATGATGGGAATTGAGAAAGTGAGAGAATTGGGCTATAAAGGAATAACCGTTGAAGGAAATTATAACTGTTATAATCAAGTTGGATTTCGAACATCATCAGAATATAACATTTTCCCAACAAGTGGCTATCCAATGAAAGAACCCCGGTGCATGATGTGTCAGGAGACATATGAAGGATCATTGGATGGCATACATGGTTATATCGTTTATGACATGTACTTCAATGCATAAAATTGAAGTCATATCTACGCAAAGAAACCGACAACTTCCAGTTTGTAGAACTGGATAAATTCCCTGTTGCAGAAAATGCGGCTGTGTCCGCTGGGACATGGCCGCCTCATTTTGAAGCTACACCCTACCGAACGATAGGTAGTATGCAATACAAAGAAAGGATTTTGTATGATCACACTATTTGTAATTGGTATCATTGTGTTTACAGCGAAACTTGTTCATTTCACATTCAAAGCAGCTTGGGGAATCACGAAAGGAATTCTATTTGTGGTTGGAATTCCCGCCCTGCTGATCGTGCTGTTTGTTGCCGGCTTGGCAGTTCTTGCGGTTCCTCTTTTGCTCCTTGCGCTGTCGGCAGCATTTCTCTGGCCGGTTTTGAAAGGATGTTAAGGATATGAACACAGAAGAAAAGACGGCATGGATCGATGAGGAAAACAAAATCGTGTCGTTTCATGCAATTGATAACGGCGAAATGATAAGGAAAACAGAACGCCTGTTTTGGGACTTTCTATTCGGACTGACAAACTCGGGATACCGGATCATGTGAAAGGAGATTGATTTGACATGAAAAGAATGACCTTACCGCATTCGCGGATTCCCTGGACCTGTTCCCCGGCTATGGAGAATGGGGAGCAAGTATGGAGATCCGGAGCGACGGTCAGATAAGCTGGTACATCGGAGCGGAGGGCTGGCATGGGACCTATACCGTGGAGGATGGGGTGATCCATGCCCAGCTGACTTCCGATTTGGAGCAATCCACACGGCTCTGGGACTTCCGCATCACAGCAGAAAATGAAGCGGCAGTACTGGAGCTGGATTATAAGGACATGACAATTTATTGGGTTTACGGAGATCAGGAGGATAGTGCAAATGGAACAGAAAATGAATAACAGAAGCATTGGAAAAAAAGCCTTCATCATATTTTTTGCAATCGTGATTCTGCTTTCGGCGGTGGTGGAAACCCTGATCTGCCGGGGCGGCCCGGAGTGGCTCTATCTGGTTTTGATGTGGATACCCGCGATGGCAGCTACCGTGGCAAACTGCGTTTCCTTCCAGGAAAACGGTGAACCCTTCTCTGTGAAGAAGCTGTTTGCGCGGGGCGGCTTCCGAAGATGCGCTCTGCGCTATGTGCTGCTGGGCTGCCTGCTGCCCCTTGTTTATCTGCTGGTTCCCTACCTTGTGTACTGGCTGCTTTACCCGGAGAATTTCGCCTATCACAGTGTCTCCTTGACAGTCATTCTCAAGGATATTCTGCCCGTTCTGGTGATTGGCACTTTCGTTTCCATGCTGTCCGCCCTGGGAGAGGAGATCGGCTGGCGGGGGTTTATGGTCCCCGCGCTGTATGAGAGGCTGGGGCTGAACAGGACGCTGCTAATTTCCAGCCTGTTCTGGTGCTGTTGGCATCTGCCCCTGCTGATCGGCGGCGGCTATATGTCCGGCACGCCCCTGTTGTATCAGCTGCCTGCCTTTGTGCTGTGCATCTTCCCGGTGGGCGTGTTGGCGGGGCTGCTGACGCTGGAGAGCGGCAGCGTATGGCCTGCGGCCTTCCTTCACGCGGCACACAACAACTACGATCAGGCAGTGTTCGGCATCATTACCAGAGGTGACAACAGGATGTATTTTGTCAGCGAGACCGGCGTGCTGACGATCCTCTGCGCCTGGGCATTGGCGGCAATCCTGTATATTCGCGTGACGAAACACACCAAGCATCTATAAAACGGACACATACGCATACAAAAAGTGCCTATATGCAGCCGAAACACTTTTGTAGAATATTGGGTGTAAGCTGGAAATAAACTCAAATACTCGGCGATACGGTGATACAAGGAGAAAAAAGATATGGAAAGGGATCCCATCGAAAGCAGGAATCAGGCAAATTTGTGAAAAGGGCAGGAAAGCAACATGAAAGATCGTTTTGAAGTTGTATACGAGGAGAAACATTCTGCTGGCATTGTGTTTGTGGATAAGGAAACCGGCGTGAATTATCTGTTTGTCCAGATGGGCTATGCAGGCGGACTGACACCGCTGCTGGATGCTGACGGAAAGCCGGTCATCACAAAATAGGCATACTGTGAAACCCAAGAGATCATCAGCTGGTATCAGCCTTGAGAAGTATTGAATGGAGGAGAATCAAAAATGTCACAGGAACAAATTGCAGGCATTATTCTTTGTGTGATTGGCCTCGTGTTTTGTGTAAAGCCCACACTGGTCTGGAAGATCACAGAAAACTGGAAAACAGAAAAAAGCAGCGCCCCTTCCGCCCGATACATGACGGTCTTTCGCATTGTCAGCGGAGCAGCGCTCGGTGTGGGCGTTCTGCTGTTGGTCGGGATCCTGAAATAAAAATGGCACATATGGAGTGCGCATATGGAGACAGTCACACTTCGCAAATTTCGAAAAGGGGATGAATTTGCGGTTTCGGATATAATCTGCACAACGCTGGCAATCAGCAACCGCAGGGACTATTCCCCTGCCTTTATCGAGGAAAACATCAGAAGTCACTCCCCGGAGGTGATTGCAGCAAAAGCTGAGGAAGCCCATTTTTATGTAGCCATGGACGGGAAAACGATCATCGGCTGCGGCGGGATTACCGGCTACTGGGGCAGTACCGAGGAAAGCTATCTGACCTCGATCTTTGTTCTGCCGGATTATCAGGGAAAAGGTGTGGGCAGGAAGATCGTTGAAACCCTGGAAGCGGATGAATACTTCCTCCGGGCCTGGCGCACCGAGGTCGGCTCTTCCCTGACCGCAGTATCGTTCTATCGAAAGATGGGCTATGCGTTCAAGAATGGAATTACGGGCCCCGATGAATACGGCGTTGTAAGACTGGAAAAGCGGAAGGGTGTTTGAGATGAAAAAGAACAAAAAAGTCGTGATCGGGTGCAGCATTACTGCCGCAGTTTGCTTCGGAATCGTCAGCTACGGTCATTTTTACCGTGGGCGGATGGAGCTTGGATGGGTATTTGCCATTCTGACAGCTGCACAGTTAGTGCTGGCGGTGATGAATTACATCCTATCGAAGCAAATAGATGAATCAGAATCTGTATCGGAGGATATTCAATAAGCCGATTGGTCATATATGTACATGGCAAAGACGGCAGCGCAGAGGAACTCAATTCGATAACTTCACGAAAAAGGAGATATGCAAATGAAAGTTACATACGAACACAAGCCCGCCATGACCTTCATAGGCTTTTCCACCTCCATTCGCCCGGAGGAGGGCTATCAGAAATGCCCCGAGTTTTGGGACAGGGAGTATGCCCGCAAGTACGCGCGGCTCTGGCAGACCATGAAGCCGGAAACCCCGGTTGAAGCGGCCATTCTGGAAAACGGTGTGGGCCTGTTTGCCATCTGCGATGAGAAAGAAGGCTCTTTTGAATACTGGATCGCCGGACTTTACAAGGGCGGCGACGTGCCGGAGGGTCTGAAGCTCTATACTTTCCCGGAAAGCGACTGGGCCATGTTTTCCGCCAAAGGTCCCCTGCCCGGCTCCCTGCAAACCCTGAACACCCAAGTCTGGCAGGAGTGGTACCCGGGCGAGGGGCAAAAATACCGGGGCAATGGCAAGGCTATGCTGGAGGTCTACTCCCCCAGCGATATGCAAAGCCCCGATTACGAATGCGGCATCTGGGTGCCGATTTGCAAGCCCATCGGGCAAAACGAGTACGAAGCGGCTGAGATCGTTTCGACTATGACGATCACAGGAATATTGTAATCGGAGTGACAGGTATGAAGCTGATTCAGGCAACAGAACAGGATTTTCAGAAGATTGCCCGATTCTATCGGGATGTGATCTCCCACACAAAAGATATGGATATCTATGCCCGGTGGGTATACGGTAAGCATCCCGCGGATGAAATGATTCAAAGCTATATCCGAAAAGGTGCCATGTACTATGGCGAAAAGGATGGAAGTATCCTCTCTGCCGCAGCTGTTACGCCCCAGGCAGAGGATTATCATGATTCGGCATGGTCGGTTTCCTTGGAGGATGACGAGGTTGCTGTAGTGCATCTTCTCTGTGTTGCGCCCGAATGGCAGGGGAAAGGGATTGCCCGCGATACCATGGACTGGATGATCGGACTGAGCCAGACAATGGAAAAAAAGGCGGTGCGGCTGGATGCTCTGGCCTGCAACACTCCCGCACATCGGCTTTATGAATCCCTTGGCTTTCAGAAGCGGGATCAGCGGCGGTGGTATGCGGAGAATGTGGGCTGGACTGATTTTTTCCTATACGAGCTGATTTTTTAGGCGCGTGTACACACGCACATCGAAAACATTCGCAAGGAGGTAACATACCATGAAAGACGGGAAAAAGGATCGCCTTGCGGTCTATCTGCTCTGGGCCTTCGGGATCGCGTGGATCCTGCAAATTGCAGCAGGCATGATGTTTCGGGCCGGGGCCGGCCTGGCCTACTCGGCGCTGCTGGCAGTTTCCATGTTTGCGCCGCTGCTCGCGGCAGTTTTGTCCGGAGCTGGTATCAAAGGCATGGGCTGGAAGCCCCGTATCAAAGGAAACATCCGCTGGATCATGGGTGCCTGGTTTGTTCCGGCTATCCTGGGAACCATAAGCTGATGATCTCCATGCTTACCAAGGGCCTCGCCACCCAAAAGCAGCGCTCTGCTCAGGATGATCGAATGCTGGAGCTGCTGGACAAGGACGAAAGCTTCGTCAGTCCGGAAAATCTTGCCGGAGTTTTACAATGGTACAAGGAGCGGTATACATGAACTGTATTTTGAGAAAATGGCGACCGTCTGACGCAACGGATCTGGCAGCGGCATTGAACAACGAAAAGATCCTCAACAATCTGCGGGATGGACTGCCCCTCCCCTACACGGACCAGGATGCCCGCGACTACATCGCCGCAATGCTCTCCTCAGATGAAAACAGCACTTTTGCCTATGCCATCACCGTGGGCGACCGGGCTGTGGGCAGTATCGGCGCATTCCGGCAGGGAAACGTCCACCGGCAAACGGCAGAGCTGGGCTACTATCTGTCGGAGGAATACTGGGGCCGGGGCATTATGACGGAGGCCATCCGGCAGCTCTGTGAGATCGTATTTGATACGACCGACATCCTGCGCATCTATGCCGAGCCCTTCGCCTACAACACAGGTTCCCGGCGGGCGCTGGAGAAAGCCGGATTTAGCTATGAGGGCACCATGAAAAACAACGCCGTGAAAAACGGCAAGGTCCTGGATATGGCGCTTTACAGCCTGACCCGAACCATGGAGCCGTACCCTGTCCGAAGGCTTACCAGCAAGGAAATCCCACAGGCGCTGGAGCTGTGCTGGCGGGTATTCCTGGAGTTTGAAGCGCCGGAGTACTCGCAGGAGGGCATTGACCATTTCCGGACAAGTCTTGAAGATCAGGAGCGAATTCGCAAGCTGACCTTTTATGGAGCTTTTGATGGCGACAAACTGGTCGGAACACTCTGTATGAGAGCGCCCCAGCACATCGGCGGTTTTTTCGTCGATGCGGCCTATCACCGCCGGGGGATCGGTAGGCGGCTGTTTGAGGCCATGCGCCGTGACTATGCCCGCCAGGTGTTCACGGTCCATTCTTCCCCCTACGCGGTGGAGGTCTACCGGCATCTGGGGTTTGTCCCTACGGACGAAGAGCAAACCGTCGATGGTCTGCGGTTTACACCCATGCAGTACAGCGCAAACACGGATGAGGAAGATGCAAAATGACAGCAGCAAGGATCAACACAGAAGAAAGGAAAAAGCTGATCGCTGATTTGTGGATCATCGGAATGGTCACTTTCCTTGCCCTTGGAATCGCCGTTTTTACCATGCAAAACGGAATGAACGGCTTTGCAGGCGACCACAGTATTCCGATTGCACTGCGGGTGCTGGTGATCGGACTGTGCGGCCAGTTTGCGGTATCCGGTTTGGGAATCTCCATCGTATGCCTGCTCCGAAAGCAGCGGTTCCGGGAATTTGGCCTGAACACCAGAAATCTGCTCCCCGCCCTGTTATTGAGCCTTTTGTGCTGCGTGCCGGAATTTATGTATTATCTCGTGCAGGGAAATATCCATTCCTGGTGCCCATTTCAAGAAGTAAACACCACGGCAGAAGTCCTTTCAAGCGCATTTCCCTCCAATATCATCGGGTTTCTGATCACAGCCTTGTTCTGGGGCTTCTTTGAGGGATTCAACTATGTGGTCATCCGGGACAAAATCAGTATGCTCGCTCCAAGCAACTACAGATTCTTCGACTGGGGCGCTTTGGTATGTGCGGTGATGTGCATGCTCGTACACGGAGCTGTCGGCGTAACCCCAGATGCTTTGGTTGAAATGGCGGCAACCTTCATTCTGATCTACGGGATGCTGATCGTCCGAAAGGAAACAGGGAACGCTTGGGGCTGCATTCTGATCTTCTTCGTTTATTGGAATGCGATCTGATCATGATGTTGTAATATCATGGCAGCTCGTATAGGAGGAAATGTGAGAAAGCAACTGTTGAATCCGTTCGCCATGTTCATCATTGGCCTGTGCGCCGGCATATTGTCGCGCTTATTGGACATATACACACAAAATCTGGAAGAAATATTCTCACAGATGGCAGTGTGGATCCTTTGGGGCACCTTGATCTCCATTTACAGTGAAACGCCCAAGAGAGCCGCGGCAAATACTCTTACCTTCTGCCTGGGGATGCGACCACGTATTACACCGTGGCGGCACTCAGTCATGGTGTCTACGACAAATCTTTCATCATTGGATGGACGGTCTTTGCCCTATGCTCACCTATTTTGGCATATGTTACATGGATGACAAAACAAAAAGGGGTACTGCCGGCAGGCGTTTTAAGAAAACAAGCATGGCCCACCATAGGAAGAACACCAATGAGTGGACTGATGATATGCGGCGGCGAAATGAGGGACTGGAAGCATCTGGTCCCTCATTTTTCAGTGCAGCTGCAGCAATATTGCGGCAAACGCCGACAGACTATGATACAATGAATGTGGGGAACCTGCAAAATTGACACAATCGGATAGGTTATCGACCTATCTCTTGAGACCGCCGAAAATTCTGTGTAATCGACGAACCTCGACAGTATGAAAATCTTCGACTAAGTCAAGAATGAGAACAAACATTCAAGACGAAGGAGACGAAGATTATGCAGCCAGTACCACAG
>Ga0129306_1001182_pt1 | contig 31967 bp, 28 predicted proteins | sample P827metagenome_FD_94438 | JGI IMG/M metagenome (GOLD analysis project Ga0129306, IMG submission 94438) | Capybara group fecal microbial communities from Wisconsin, USA - P827 metagenome | ecosystem: Host-associated > Mammals > Digestive system > Large intestine > Fecal | place: USA: Wisconsin...
GGCCGCCCTCGTCATACCCGACGTATCCCGGAGGCGCGCCGATCAGACGGGACACCGAGAACTTCTCCATGTACTCCGACATGTCGATGCGGACCATGTTGTGCTCGTCGTCGAACAGGGCTTCGGCCAGGGCTTTCGCGAGCTCGGTCTTGCCCACGCCCGTCGGGCCGAGGAAGATGAACGAGCCGATCGGGCGGTTCGGGTCGGCGATGCCCGCGCGGGAGCGGATGATCGCGTCCGTCACGGCCTTGACCGCCTCGTCCTGCCCGATGACGCGCTTATGGAGGATCTCGTCGAGGTGCAGGATCTTCTCCCGCTCGCCTTCCATGAGCTTGGCGACGGGGATGCCGGTCCAGCGGGCGACGATCTCGGCGATCTCCTCCTCGGTCACGGTGTCGCGGACCATGGGGTTCTTCGCGCGCTCCTCGGCGGCCTTCTGCGCGTCTTCGAGCTTCTTCTGGAGGGCGGGGAGGGTGGAATAGCGCAGCTTCGACGCCTTTTCGTATTCGTAGTGGCGCTGGGCCGCTTCCATCTCGGCGGTGGCGGATTCGATCTCCGCCTTGATCTGCTTGGTCTGTTCCGCCGCGTTCTTTTCGAGGTCCCAGCGGCTCTTCATCTCGTTGAAGCGGTCGCGCTCCTCTGCCAGTTCGGCCGTCAGGCGCTCGAGGCGTTCCTTCGAGAGATTATCGGTCTCCTTTTTGAGGGCGACCTCTTCGATCTCCAGCTGCATGATGTGCCGCCGGACGTCGTCCATCTCGGCGGGCATGGAGTCCATTTCGGTGCGGAGCGCGGCGCACGCCTCGTCGACGAGGTCGATCGCCTTGTCGGGGAGGAAGCGGTCCGTGATGTACCGGTGGGAGAGGGTCGCCGCCGCGATGAGGGCCCGGTCGTGGATCGTCACGCCGTGGAAGATCTCATAGCGCTCCTTCAGGCCTCTGAGGATCGAGATCGTGTCCTCGACCGTCGGCTCGTCGACCATGACCGGCTGGAACCGGCGTTCGAGCGCGGCGTCGGCTTCGACGTACTTGCGGTACTCGTCGAGCGTGGTCGCGCCGATGCAGTGCAGTTCCCCGCGGGCGAGCATCGGCTTCAGAAGGTTGCCGGCGTCCATGGAGCCTTCGCCCTTGCCCGCGCCGACGATGGTGTGCAGCTCGTCGATGAAGAGGATGATCCGCCCGTTCGACTGCTTGATCTCGCCGAGGACGGCCTTGAGACGCTCCTCGAATTCGCCGCGGAACTTCGCGCCTGCGATGAGGGCGCCCATGTCGAGGGAGAAGACGGTCTTGTCGCGCAGGCCTTCGGGGACGTCGCCGCGCATGATACGCTGGGCGAGCCCTTCGGCGATGGCGGTCTTGCCGACGCCCGGTTCGCCGATCAGGACGGGGTTGTTCTTCGTCTTGCGGGAAAGGATGCGGATGACGGAGCGGATCTCGGCGTCGCGCCCGATGACGGGGTCCATCTTCTGGCTGCGCGCGCGCTCGACGAGGTCGGTGCCGTACTTTTTGAGGGCTTCGTAGGTCTGTTCGGGATTGTCGGAGGTGACGCGCGAGTTGCGCACGCCGGCGAGGACCTGCATGAAGGCGTCCTTCGTGAGGCCGAATTCGCGATAGAGGGAGGCGAGCTTCTCGGTCGGACGGTCGAAGAGGGCGAGCATGAAGTGTTCGACGGAGACGTATTCGTCCTTCATCTGCTCGGCGATCTTTTCCGCGAGGTCGAGCGTGCGGTCGCACTCGGGCGAGATATAGATCTTGTCGGGCTCGCGGCCGCTGCCGGTCACGCCGGGGATGGCGTTCAGGATCGCTTCGAGGCGGGTGAGGAAGGCGCGGGTGTCGACGCCCATCTTCTCAAAGAGGGAGCCGATGAGGCCGCCTTCCTGGGAGACGAGGGCATAGGCGAGGTGCTCGGGGGTGACTTGGACATTGTTGCGCTCGACGGCGAGGGACTGCGCGGTCTTCAGCGCGTCGAGGGACTTCTGGGTCAGCTTTTCGGGAGAAAGCATGTATATCACATCCTTCAAGGTGTTTTTTGAGAGTGGTGCCGAGAGTGAAAAACGAAGAGTGAAAAGGGAATAACTTCGGTAGAATCCGCTTGCGCGGATTCGGAAAAACGAATGAATAATCCAATCTGAACTCTGCAGCGCAGATTTCTACAACAACTATTCACTTTTCACTATTCACTGTTCTCTAAATCTCTCCCCACGCCTCTCTTGCCGCCTCCGCCGCGGTCTGACTGCCGCACACCGCGGATTTCATCGCGGCGTCGAAGAGGCGGATGTAGTCGGAGATGCGCGCGGCGACCTCTTCCGGTTCGGCGGGGACGATCTCCCCGTCTCGCGTCAGACGCGGGCGGAGGAAGCGGGTCAGGCGGCCGGGTTCGAGCACGTAGACCGGGGACGGGAGATGCCCCTCGGCGCAGTGCCGGCCCTCCTCCATGATCCACGCGCGGAAAAACGCCTCGATGCGGGCGAGCAATTCCGACGACTGGGTGCGGAACGTGACCGTCAGCTCGCCCGTCGTGCCGTCCTCGGCGGGGGCGGGATACAGGCGCAGATCGTAGCGCACGGTCGGGCGGTAGCGGTAGGCGAGGGAGGTTTTGAGGAACATCGTCGGCGCGTTCGGGGTGAGGAACGCCGCGAGATCGCCGTCTGCCCCGAAGGACCGTTCGACCGCTGCGAAGACCGATTCGATGCGCTTCTCCGGCGTCATGAGGGAGCAGTATTCCGCGAGGATGCGGTTGACGAGGGCGGAGCGGTTGGTCCTCTCGCGCACGGCGAGGCGGTCGATCCGCGCCACGACCTCGTCCGAGAGGGTGAGGCTGTACAGGGATTTTGCCATGATTTTTCTCCGGTTATGCACAAAGGCCGGACTTTGACCTTCTTTGTCTTTCCGGTCTCTATTATAGCACATCCGAAAATTTTGTCAAGGGGTTTATATAAATTTCTTCACAAAATATTTCCGGAACGCGGAAAATTTTGTCGAAAAGCCGCAGGAAGCGCCTGCATGACGAGGAAAGAGCTTTCTATAAATATGCGGAAAGTGTGATAAAAATGTAAAGAATCCGCTCATCCCCTTGACGCGGGCGGCGATTCGCGGTATACTGAGATTGCACATCAAGAAAAGGAGATGTATTTTCATGAAAAAAGCATTCAGCCTCCTGCTCGCGGTCCTCATGGTGATCGGTCTCTTCGCCTCCTGCGCGAAGAATGAACCGGCGCCGTCGAACACGCCCGCGGACACCCCGGCAGACACTCCGGCGAACACCGACGCGGAGACCCCCGCGGAAGAGACGCCCGCCGAGGAAGAACCGGCAGCGGAAGAACCTGCCGCCGAAGAACCTGCCGCCGAAGAACCCGCCGCGGAGATCCCGGCCGAAGAACCGGCAGCGGAAGTCACCGCGAAGGAAGAGGGCACCCTGATCGACCAGATGTCCACCTGGCACTGGCGCACGTTCGAGTGCCAGTACATCGACGGCAACGGCGAATTCTCCGGCTGGGCAGCCGGCGGACACTATGAGAACGACGAGATGGCGGAATTCGTGGCAGCCAATCCCGAGTGGTACAAGGACACCGCGATGATGAGTTCCTGGGAAGAAGCGGACGCCCCGTTCGGCGACGCCATCAACTCCGCGATCGCGGCGGACACTCCGTTCACGAGCGATCCGGACAACAACCACGGCCTGATGGTCTACAAGACCTTCAACGTGACCAACCTCGCCGAGGACACCCTGTACGACTACTACATGTTTTATGACAACACCGTTTACTGCTACGTCAACGGCGAGCCGTACTTCATCCTCGACGGCAACTGCGTGACGCAGGACTGGAACGGCGGCTACGACCTCATCAAGTGCAACCAGGGCGACAAGACGTTCAAGGACTTCCTGCACGAGGGCGAGAACTACATCGCGGTCTCGATCAAGGACGCGTGGGGCGGACGTGAATTCGACGCCTACATCGCCTACGAGACGGGTTCCACCAAGAAGGATCTGACCTTCTTCGACCAGGGCTCCGAATGGCACTACACCGTCTTCACCGCGCCGTACATCGACGGCAACGGCGAAGCGGAAGGCAGTGCGGCGGGCGGTCACTTTGAACCCGACGGGCTGGCTGACTACATCGCGGCGAACCCGAACTTCATGACCGACACGGCGACGGCTGCGGCATGGCCGACGGGCAAGTCTCCGATGAGCTCCGGCGCGGAAGGCTGGACCGGCGAGAACCACGGCCTGATGCTGTACACCACGTTCACGGTGGACTCGGTGGCCGATGTGAAGAGCTGCGACGAGATCAACCTCTACGGCGACTATGACAACGCGATCCACGTCTGGCTCAACGGCGTCGAGATCTATACCGACGACGGCGAAGCGGTCAATCAGGACTGACAGTACGGGATCAATGCGTCGCTCGACAAGGACCTTGTCCTCTCGACGTTAAAGGACGGCGAGAACTACATGATCGTCACGGTCAAGGATGCGTGGGGCGGCAGAGAATGGAACTGCGGCTTCCGCGCGCATTGGAACTAAACCGGGCAGTGCCCGGCGACCTCGTGACCGGGCTGCGCCCGCTCACGTATGACGAACTCGCCTAAGGGCATGCTGATTTCACTGCGTGAAATCCGTTCACCAATGAAGAAAAGTGCGTACCTGAAAATGGTGCGCACTTTTTTATGCGATAATCCGTACTCCTTGAAAGGAGCCGGAAGAACGCAACGGGTGTGGGTTATGAAACGCCCTCGGCTTCCGTCTGTCATTGCGAGGCGCGATCCTCAAGGATCGCGACGTGGCAATCTCTCCAAAATTGGAGATGGTTACAGAGTATTGGTGACAATGTAGTGCACGGCAAATCCGTCATTGGTTCCCGGTTTCTGCCGTGCTCTTCCATATCGGAGAGATTGCCACGTCAGGCGTCTCAGGACGCCTTCCTCGCAATGACAACATACAGCGACGGCGAATGTGCGCCGGGAACCCGGTTTCTGCGGTTTGGGCGGCGCCGTGTTGATGAAGTCTCGCGCAAAAAAAGAACCCGCATGAACGGATTCATGCAGATTCCCGCGCGGATGCGCATCTTTTGTTTATTCGGCGAACGCCTCTTCCTCTTCGGGCGCAGCCTCTTCTTCGTCTTCGTCGCAGCACAGGATGGGCTCGAAGGCCTCGTCCTCCTCATCGGCGAAGTAGTCATCGTCGTCGGCGTCGAAGCTCTCGCCCTCGTCGCCGCAGTCGAACGTGACCTGGAAATACTTCTTGAAGAGCGAATACGCCACGAGCGCCAGCGCACTGATCGACGCGATCACGCCGATGATGACGAACAGGGTCTTGAGGAATTCGCCGGTGCGGTCGTTGTTTCTCATAGTAAATACCTCCGCTTAACTGAACGTTAACAGGTTTGTTCGGTTTGCTTCTGATTATAGTATATCAGAAAAACGCGAAAATGCAATAGGGAATTGATGAAAAGTTTGTGAAAAGGAGGGAGGAGCCGGGAAGAGTGAAGAACGAAGAGTGAATAGTGAAGAGTTGCGGAGGAAAACGCTGCGCGTTTTCAAGGAAATCAAAGGCTGTCCGAGCGTTCGATTCATTTGAAATCCGCCCGGCGGATTTCTACCTCCACTATTCACTTTTCTCTCTTCTCTTTTCTCTTCTGCCCGTGCCATTTCATGATCGCCCAGCGCTTCAGGACGCGGAGCCGCTTCAGCGTCCGCCGGTCGTGCGGGAAGAAAAGGCGCAGCAAGGCGATCGCGAGGATGAGCGTGACGATCTTCTCCGGCGTGAACGGGAACCACAGAAACGCCATGTACGCCGACGAGACCGCGATCATCCATCCGATGCGCAAGGCGGTCCCCAGCGCGAGGAGGATGTACGCCCAGCCGTTCGTCACGAGCCAGCCGATCCCCACGCAGAGGAGAAGGCGCGGGTTGAGGAGGAACGAGAGGATCGTCCCGGGGCGGATTCTGGTCTTGTTCATAAGGCTCCTGTCTTTTGGTCTTGGATTGCTGCGGATTTTTTGCCGACCTCCATTGTAGCACATCCCCGCCCGGCTTGTCAAGGCAGGAGGGGCGTTTCTCATGGAAGTTTAATCTGTGTCAAGCGGATGTCCATCCGTCGTCCATCAGATGGACATTAGATCCTTCCACCGGCGGAACGCGGTCGGGACGGCGTAGGCGGTGCGGATCGCGTCGGGGGCGGCGGTCTCGAAGGGGCAGGGACCCGTATAGTCGATCCGGTAGCCCCGCATGCGCCACTCGACGTGGGTGAAGACGTGCTTCGCGTGGCCGAGCGGGACGGCGGCCTCCGCCTCGATGCCGGGGCACAGGGCGCGGACTGCCCGGACGGCGTCGTCGGGGTCGAGCGATCCCGGGACGTGCGGGAATTCCCACATCCCCCCGAGCAGACCATGGACGGGGCGGCGTCGGAGCGCGTAGGTCCCGCCGCTGTGCAGCAGGAAGACCGTGAGCTCCTCGATCCGACGCTCCTTCTTCGGGGATTTCACCGGATAGCGGCCGATGGTCCCCTCCGCGGATGCGCGGCAGAGCGAATGCAGCGGACAGTCGGCGCAGCGCGGCTCGCCCGGCGGGGGCAGGCAGACGATCTCGCCGATCTCCATCAGGCCCTCGGTGAAGCGCCCGGCGTCCGGTCCGAGGGGGTAGATCTCGCAGAGGGCGTCCGCGGCGGCTTTTTTCGTCGCGGGGAGAGCGATGTCGTCGGGGCAGGCGGTGAGGCGGGTGAGGACGCGGAGGACGTTGCCGTCGACGGCGGGCTCGGGGAGGCCGAACGCAATGGACGAGATCGCGCCGCAGGTGTATTCGCCGATCCCGGGGAGGCGGCGCAGGAGGGTGGGATCGGGCGGGATCGCGCCTCCGTACTCGTCCACGATGATCCGGGCGGCGCGTTTGAGGTTGCGCGCGCGGCTGTAATAACCGAGGCCCTCCCAGAGCTTCATGAGGACGTCGTCATCGACCGCGGCGAGGGCTTCGACGGTCGGGCAGGTTTGGAGGAAGCGGTGATAATAGGGAATCACGGCCTCGATGCGCGTCTGCTGGAGCATGATCTCGGACACCCAGACGCGGTAGGGATCGCCCGTTCCGCGCCAGGGGAGGGGCCGCGCGGCGGTTTGATACCACTGGATCACGAGGGGCGTGAGATCGGGGGGGAGGGAGAGGGACATGGGGGCCTCCGGGAATTACGAATGATGAATTGCGGACAATCCGCCGCGTGTTTTCGTGAAGTGAACAAGGAAGAACGAATAGTGAATAGGTGTGGCGGAAAACGCTGCGCGTTTTCATTTAATCCGAATCCGTGCAGCGGATTCTACCAAAGCTATTCACTTTTCACTCTTCTCTCTTCACTCCGTCTGCGGCAGCGTGATGTGGATCCGCTCCCCCGCCCAGTCGAACGCGAGCTCCTCGCAGAAGAGGGCCGGGCCCTTATAGTTCAGGCGGCTGCCGTATTTTCCGTCGCCGGCGAGGGGGCTCTTTCGCGCGGCGAACTGCACCCGGATCTGATGCGTGCGGCCCGTGAGCAGCTCGACGCGGGCGGGGGTGATCGCGTGGCCGCGCCAGTCGAACGGGTCGTCGAGCGAATAGCGGAGGATCGCTTCCTTTGCGCCGCGTCGCTCGCCCGTGACGACGAAGGCTTTGTCGCGCCGCCGGTCGAAATAGAGAAGATCGCGCAGCTCCCCGGATGCGGGCAGGTCGGGCGAGGCGGTGATCAGGGCGCGATAGACCTTCGCAAACGCGCCGCTCTGCACCTCTGCGGAGAGGATCGCGGCGGCCTCGCGGGTCTTTGCCCAGAGCATGAGGCCCTCGGTGGTGCGGTCGAGACGGTGGACGGGGTAGACGGCGGGGATGCCTGCGGCGCGGAGAAGACCGGGCATACAGGCGGTCGAATCGGGCGATCCGTCGTCCTCGGAGAGGATGCCGAAGGGCTTGACGGCGACGAGACAGGCGGGAGTGTCATAAAGGATCGAGACGGACATACGGTGCTCGCTTTCGTTTAAGAGAAGAGAGAAGAATGAAGAGTGAAAAGTGAAGAGTGAATAGTGAATAGTTGAGGAAGAAATCCGCGGGGCGGATTTCAAAAAAACAAGGCTGCACATTCCGGATAACCGCAAGAGCTTGACTTAAACCGGAACCCCCACTATCACACCAAACAATAGCCGTGACTATCGCGCTTTTCTGTATTGGTGCGGCCATGTAATCCTGAAATGAAGAAGTTTAGCCAAGCTTGGACAACGCTTCCGAATCAGAAGGGAGGTTGTACCTGAGGGGGTAGGAGTGGATATCCAACCGGTTTCAGCAAAGCTGAAACCGAGTCCTCATTGTCCGCCAGCCGCGTAGGCGAAAAAAGCAAACGACTTTGTATATCCCAAATCTGCAAGCGTCAGCGCGCAGACGACAAAGAAGAGCGCGTACGGTCGCGCGCCCTTGCTTTTTATTTCTTTCTCCACGTCGATGGCGTGAGCGACAAGACGATCGGGTAGATCTCCAGCCGCCCGAGCAGCATCGCCGCCGAGAGCACCAGCTTCGCCCAGACGCTGTATCCCGCATATCCCCCCGTCGGTCCCACCGAGGAGAAGCCCGGGCCGACGTTGTTGAAGCACGAGATCGCCGCCGAAATGTTCGTCTCCATGTCGAACGGCTCCCCGCCGATCATGATCAGGATCCCCGCCAGGAGAAGGGCGTACAGCGCAAAGTAATTCGTCACGCCCGCGCGCGTCTCCTCGCTGAGCGGCTTGCCCTCGAAGCGGACGGCGTTGACCGAACGCGGATGGCGGAGCCGGTTCAGCTCCTTGCCCGCGCTCTTGAGCAGGATCCCGATGCGGGCCACCTTGAGGCCGCCCGCCGTCGAGCCCGCGCAGCCGCCGACGAACATGAGGAGGAGCAGCATCATGCGCGCCAGATTCGGCCAGAGGTTGAAGTCCGTCGTGGCGTAACCCGTCGTCGTGCCGATGGACGCCACCTGGAACGCCGCCAGCCGCAGCGACTCGCCGATCCCCGCCGTGAGCGGCCGTATGTTCCACGCGATCACGCCGGTGAGGATAACAAAGAGACCCACATAGAGCCAGAGCTCCTCGCTGCGCAGGGCCGATTTGACCCGCTTGATGAGGATCAGGTAGTACAGGTTGAAGTTCACGCCGAAGAGGAGCATGAAGACCGTGACGCCCCACTGGATGTACGGGCTGAACGCGCCGATGCTCTCCGGCCGGGAGCTGAATCCGCCCGTGCCCGCCGTGCCGAACGTGTGGATGAACGACTCGAAGAGGCTCATCCCGCCCGTCAGGAGGAAGATCACCTCGGCGAGGGTCAGGCCGATGTACATGAGATAGAGGATCTTCGCCGTGTCGCGCACCCGGGGGACGATCTTGTCCACCACGGGGCCGGGCATTTCCGCGCGCATGATGTGGATCGAGCGCCCGTTCGCGTCCGGGACGATCGCCATCATGAGGACCAGGACCCCCATGCCGCCGATCCAGTGCGTGAAGCTGCGCCAGAAGAGGCAGCCGCGGCTCATCGCGGGGATGTCCGTGAGGATCGAGGCGCCGGTCGTCGTCAGGCCCGAGACGGTCTCGAAGAAGGCGTCGTGGTAGGCGGGGATATCGCCGGTGAAGACGAACGGGAGCGCGCCGATGGCGGACATGAGGATCCAGCCGAGTGCGACGATGACGAAGCCTTCCTTCGCGTAGATCGTGCGGTCGCAGCCCCGCGTGAGGACGACGAGCCCGAGGCCGAGTATGGCGGCGATCGCCGCGGTCACGAGGAACCAGAGGGCGATGCGCCACTCGGAATAGCACACCGCGCAGAGCGTCGGGAGGAGGAGGAGGGCGCCTTCGAGGGCGACGATCAGTCCGGCGGTGCGCAGGATCATTTTGTGATTCATCGGATGCCTCCCCTCACCGCTGGGCGAGGATGTCGCCGAGGTCGGAGAGACGGTGCCCGCCCGCTAAGACGATCACGCGGTCGCCGGGGAGGATGCTGTCCGCCGGGCCCGGGACGATGGTCCTGCGGTTGCGGATGATGCCCGCGATGAGGATGTTCTCCTTCAGGGTCTTGCCGAGGACGCTGATCGGGATGTCGGTGACGCCCTCGACCGGCTCCTTCACGCGGAATTCGAGGGCCTCGGCGCGGCCGTCCATGAGCTTGTATAAGGTCTCGACCGCCGTGCCCTGCGAGTTTTCGAGCGCGCGGGCGTACTGTACGAGGACGTCGGAGATGATGCGGCGGGGCGAGATGAAGGAATCGAGGCCGAGCTTTTCCGCCATGGAGGAGAGCTCGTCGCGGTTGATCTTGGAGATGACTTTCGGGACGCTCTGGGACGCGGCGTAGATCGAAATGAGGATGTTTTCCTCGTCCATGCCGGTCAGAGCGACGAAGGCGTCGGTCTCGCGCAGGCCCTCTTCGAGGAGGAGCTCCTGCTGCGCGCCGTCTCCGAGGACGATCGAGACGCCCGGGAGCTTTTCGGCGAGATCCTCGGCGGTCGCGGGATCCTTTTCGATGATCTTGACGCTGACGCCGGAGGCCGTGAGGAGCTTCGCGAGGTAGAAGGCGGTGCGGCTTCCCCCGAGGAGCATGACGCGGCGGGCCTTCTTCTGCAGAAAGCCGATCTGGCGCAGGAATTTCGCGATCTCGGACGGCGCGGCGGTGATGCCGATGCGGTCGCCGGCGCGGAGGGTGAAGGTGCCGCTGCGGGGGATCAGGACCTCGTCGCCGCGCTGGACGGTGCAGACGAGGACGGTGGCCTGGTAGGTGTTGCGCAGCTCCTGGAGGGTGATTCCGTCGAGGACGGAGTCGTCCTTGAGGATGAGCTCGATCATCTCGAACGAGCGGCCGGAGAAGGCGTCGATTCCCACGGCGGAGGGCATGCGGAGGATATCGAAGAGCTCGCGCGCGGCGAGGAGCTCGGGGTTGATGGCGAGGGAGAGGCCGAGCTCGCGGCGCATGAAGTCGAGGGAGGCGTCGTTGTACTCGGGGTTGCGGATCCGGGCGATGGTGTGGGTCCGGCCCGCGCCCATGCGTCCGGCGAGGAAGCAGGCGAGCATGTTGAGCTCGTCGGATCCGGTGACGGCGATGAAGAGGTCGGTCTCGCGGATGCCGGCGTTCTCGAGGGTCTCGCAGTCGGCGCCGTTTCCGCACACGCCGATGACGTCGTAGATATTGGTGACCTCGGCGACGGCGGCGGGGTCCTTGTCGAGGGCGCACAGGTCGTGGCCTTCGCTGGCGAGGGCAGAGAGGAGGGTGGTGCCGATTTTGCCGCACCCGCAGACGATGATTTTCATGAATAAGGCCTTCTTTCGCGTATGCGCCTGCGCGGGGGATGCGCAAGGCAGGGCAGATAGATACGCAGACGGGCGTTTGAGCGTTTGAATATGCAGTATTATACCACAAAACGCTATGCGGCGCAAGGGATTTCGGAAATTTCGTGGGGACTGGGTGCGGTGCGGGGGCAAAAACTGCCGCGCAGCGGCCGTTTACCCTTACGTGCCCGCGGGGGCTTCCCCGCCTTACCCGCGAATTTTATTTGACATCCCCCGCTTTTTTTGCTATAATACCCATAACAACACCGCATTTTGGGGGAGCCGCTTCCGGCGGGATCCCCACCCCTGCGAGGCCTCTCTATGAAAACCTTCCCGCGCGTCCTGCTCGCCCTGTTCTCCCTCCTCCTCGTCTTCCTGCTCTCCGCCTCCCTCCTCGTCTCCGCCGGGATCTATACCGTGCGCCGGACCCTCTCCCCCGCCTTCGTCGAAAACACCGTCGACGGCCTCGACTATTCCTCCGTGTGCTTCCCGGACGGCTGGGGCGGATTCACCACCCTCCTCGACGAATTCAACGACGCCCTCGGCTGGTACGGGATCACGTTCACGGCCCAGTCCCTCAACGAAATGATCCGCACCCTCTCCTTCGACGTCCTCCTCAAGGACTACCTCGAGGGCTTCCGCGCATGGCTCTTCGAATACGGCCCGAAGCCGTATCTCGATCCCGACGAGGCCGCCCGCACGGTCCTCTCCGGCGTCGATCAGAGCGCGGTGAACGTCCTCTCACTCTTCATGGATCCCCAAGACCTCGTCGCCGAGAACATCGCCCTCTTCACCGACAGCGCGCAGACGTCCGCCCGGCTCGATTCCCTCGAAACTCTCCGGACCGCGCTCTCCCGCGACACGCTCCTCTTCGCCCTCTCCGTCGCCGCCGTCCTCTTCCTCCTCCTCTCGGTGAGCCGACGGCTGCGCGTCCTCCCGACCCTCACGCTGACCGGGTTATCCGCCGCGCTGGCCGGGGGCTGCATGAGCATGGCGCCGACCCTCCTCGCCCGGCAGAAGAACGCCCTCCTCGTCGATCTCTCGATGCCCGAATCGACCCTCGACATCGTCTACCGCCCCCTCATGGCGCGGATCACGTCGAACGGCAGCCTCCTACTCTTCGCGGGACTCGCGCTGGCCGCCGTCGCAGGACTCGCGTGGTTCCTCACGGGGAGAGCGAGGAAAATAAAGAATGAAGAATGAAGAATTAAGAATGAATTGTTGTATGCTATGTGTATCCCCCTCGGTGGCGAGCGATTTGCCTGCGCGTTATTTTTGAAGTCGGTCCCCCGAGGGTAAGCACACAGCGTACAGTCTCTCGCTGCACTCCGTTCATTCTGCATTCTGCATTCATCATTCTTCATTCGCTTCTCCCCCGCCCGGTAATACTTAATTTACATTCTCCCCCTATCCCCGGCACAAGTTTGTGGTATAATATCAAAAATACGCCCTGCCATTATGAGATTCAAAAAGGAAAGGAAGTTCCCCATGACGATCTCCGAACTGAAACAGACCATTCTCGCGGGCGGAATCGACGCCGCGCTCACCGAAGGCCTCTCCGTCTCCCCCGATGCCGTCCCCGCCCAGCGCGAACGCTATGCCCGCGCCGCGGACGCCTTCCTCGCAAAATACGGCGACGGCCAGGTCTCCCTCTATTCCGTCGGCGGCCGGAGCGAGATCTCCGGAAACCACACCGACCACAACCACGGGCGCGTCATCGCGGCGTCCGTCAACCTCGACATCCTCGCCGTGGCCAAACCGACCGACGGCGGCGTGATCCGCATCCAATCCGAGGGTTTCCCGGAGGACGTGGTGGAACCTTCCGCCGTCGACGCCCCCGACGAGGCGAAATTCTTCTCCTCCGCCGCGATCATCGCGGGCATGGAGAAGGCTTTCCTGAACGGAGGCTACCGGATTGGCGGCTTTGACGCCTACACGACGTCGAACGTCCTGAAGGGCTCCGGCATCAGCTCCTCCGCGGCCTTCGAGGTTATGGTCGGGAACATCCTCAACTACCTCTACAACGACGGCAAGGTTTCGAACGTCGAGATCGCGAAGATGGCGCAGTACGCGGAGAACGTGTACTTCGGCAAGCCTTGCGGCCTCATGGACCAGACGGCCTGCGCGGTGGGCGGCTTCATTACGATCGATTTCGCCGATCCGACCTCTCCCGTGATCGAAAAGATGGACTTCGACCTCACGGCGGCGGGCTATCGCCTCTGCATCGTGAACACGGGCGGCAACCACGCGAACCTCAACGACGACTATGCGTCCGTCCCGGCGGAGATGAAGTCCGTGGCGGCGGCGCTCGGCGCGAAGGTCCTGCGCGATACGAATCGCGAAGCCCTCGACGCCCTCCTCGCGAAGGACGGGGCGGCGGTCCGGGAAAAGCTCGGCGACCGCGCGATCCTGCGGGCTTATCACTTCTTCGCGGAGAACGAGCGCGTGGCGGCCCAGGTGGATGCGCTGCGGCAGGGCGACACGGCGGGCTTCCTCGCGGGCGTCGTGGCGTCGGGCAATTCGAGCTTCAAGTTCTTGCAGAATGTTTACACCACCAAAAACGTCCAGGAGCAGGGCCTGTCCCTCGCGCTGTGCCTGACGGAGGAGTTCCTCCGCGGGACGACGGGGGTATGCCGTGTGCACGGCGGCGGATTCGCCGGGACGATCCAGGCGTTCGTGCCGTGCAGCCTCACCGCGGCATATGCCGAAAAGATGGACGCGGTCTTCGGCCCCGGCGCCTGCCACATCCTCGCCGTGCGCAAGAACGGCGCGTGCAGGATCATTTAATTGCCGCTTTTGAGCGGATTCAGAATAAGTGAACAACGAACAGTGAAAAATGAATAACTTCGGAAAAATCCGCTGCGCGGATTCAAAATAAAAGAAAACGCGCAGCGTTTTCCACCTCAACTGTTCACTATTCACTCTTCTCTTTTCTCTCTTCTTCATTCCCCGGAAAGGAGGTCCCGCATCGTATGCGTTTCCCGAAAGAACAGCTCAAAAAACTGGGCATCCTCTTCCTCAATTTCCTCCTCCTCTACGGCCTCTTGCGCCTCATCATCACCCTCGCGGAGCGCACCGGGCACATCTGGATCTACTACGCCGGGACCATCCTCTACGGCGCCGCGGTCATCGCGCTCTTCGTCGCGTTCTTCATCCTCAACGGCTATACTCTGAACCGCGTCGAATTCCTCCCGGAGGACCTCCCCGACCGCTGGTCCGAGGAGCAGAAGCAGGCGTGGCTCGCCCGTTATCCCGAGAACCGCGCGAAAGCCAAGCGGCTGCTCTTTTTCCTCCTGCCCCTCATCGTCACGCTCTTTATCAGCTATATCGAACTGACGTTCTTCAAGTAACATGCAGAAACTCCGCCTCATCGCCATGGGCAAGCTCACCGAGGCCGCCTTCCGCGACGCCGCCGCCGAGTACGCCCGCCGCATCGGACGCTTCTTCGACCTTTCGGTCACCGAGATCCGCCCCGAGCCGCTCCCGCAGAACCCTTCCCCCGCCGAGATCGCGCGCGCCCTCGACCGCGAAGCCGACCGCATCCTCGATGCCCTCCCGGCCCGCTCCGTCGCCGCCGCGCTCTGCGTCGAAGGGAAAGAGATGTCCTCCGAGGACTTCGCCCGCTGGATCGGCAGACAGGCATCCGAGGGCGGGGAGGTCGTCTTCCTCATCGGCTCCTCCCACGGCCTCGCGGACCGCGTCAAGCAGCGCGCCGCCGTGCGCCTCTCCGTCTCCCCCATGACCTTCCCCCACGAGCTCTTCCGCGTGATCCTGCTCGAACAGATCTACCGCGCCGGGGAGATCCTCGCGGGCGGGAAATACCACAAATAGTCTTTCCATTCACCATTCACAGGACCCTTGCCATGAAATATTTCCGGGACAGATTCAAAAAACCGTTCGTAATCGCCGCCGAGCTCCTCCTGATCTTCGGGATAGCTCTTCTCGTCGTGCTCTATTACTTCGGATACTACGATCTGTCTTTCCTCGACCGCTACCGCTCCCAACTTGACCTGCTCCGCGACGGCGAGGTGGCCGAGACCCCGACGGATCCCTTCGCCGCCCTCATCAGCTCCATTGAAAACAGCCAGCCGGACGAGGATCCCTCCGCATCCGACACCGTCGCCGCCGATCCGGCAGACCCCTCCTCCGGCGAGGCATCCGGGGACGGGACCGCCGCGGCCGCCGCTTCCGCCGTCACCAATGTGAAGAGCGTCTATTCCGCCTCCGTCCTGCCCGACAGCCGCGTGAAGGTCAGCACCGCCGCGCAGCTCATGGAAGCGGGCTATGCCTACGCCGCCCCGACCGCTGCATACAGCACGACCCGCTCGGTCCTCGGCCGGACCACGTTCTCCTTCCAGCTCCCCGAGGTCTATTCGACCCGCTACCGCGTCGTGAAGCGCTGGTTCCGCGAGGACGTCCCCGAGGTTGACCGCTTCGGGACCGAACACGACTACGGCGACTACAAAATGGTCCAGAAGAACGCCCGCGAGGAGCGCCCCGCCGTGGAGTGCTACATGGGCTATCTCCTGATCGAGGACGGCGACCGCATCGTGGTCTGCTCCTCCGAGGGCGAGCCGCTCTGCGCGTACGAGCCGACCCGGTATTATGCCGCCTATGCCCGGGACCGCGAGGGCAGACCCCTCTTCCGCCGCACCGGGACCTCCGGCGAGACCCTCTACTTCTACCTCTCGGAGGACGGACAGAACTTCATCGCCTCGGATTACGATCCCTTGGTCGACGACCGCGGCCTGCACTTCGACTACCCCGCGACCTGGGGCACGACGGACGACGCGGATTCCGAGATCTATATCGGCCGCGACGCGGAGACCGGGCTCTACGCCTACCTCCTCCCCGCGCCGGAACCCGAACCGGAACCCGAGCCTGAGCCCACGCCTGAACCGGAGCCTGAACCCGAACCCGCGGATGAGCCGGAGGAGCCGGAGAATCCCGACGCGCCTGATGCGGCCGATGCGCCCGACGACGAATCCGCCGAGCCGGATGAACCGGAACCGGAACCCGAGCCCGAGCCGATCAAGGTCACGGACTACCTCTTCACCTCGGCGCATCCCTACGTCGACGGCCTCGCGGCGGTCACGGAATCGAAGAACAGCGGCGGCCTCTACTTCATCGACGAGGCGGGGAACCGCGTGTTCGACAACTTCCTCTCGTATTACAACGAATACGGGCGGTACAACTACTACGTCTACTACCCGCCGAACACCGACGGGATCGAGCAGATCGGCTCGTATTATTACGATCACGGCCTCGTGCGGGTCCGCAAGCGCGTCCTCGACTGGTACTGGTACATCCAGCGCGGCAGTGTGCGCATCGTGGAGGAGTATGACGTGCTGCTGCGCAGGGACGGTTCGGAATATCCCATCCCGACGGGGTATTCGCTCGCCGGGTATTCCGAGGGGATCCTCGTCCTCGAGCGGGACGGGCGTTACGGGCTGTTTAACTGCACCGGCGAATGGATCGCCCAGCCGATCTACGCCGTCGCGAAGCCGTTCATCGGCGGGCTCGCGCAGCTCAAAACGGACGACGGCCGCTGGGGCATGATCGACACGGCGGGGAACATCGTCCTGCCGTTCACGTACGACAGCATTTCGCAGGTATCGAGCGGCGTCGTCGCCTGTTTCCGCGAGGAGACCGGCTGGGCCGTGCTGCGGATCATGAAGTAAACGAGACATTTGCGAGCGAGCCCCGTTCGTTCCCCCTCATCCGGCCCTGCGGGCCACCCGATTTCATCGAGGATGAAATCGGGCTGTCCAGCGTAGCTGACTGATGAGGGGGTACGAAGGGCCGCAATCGTTATATAGATACAGGAAATCATAACTTGGAGAACCACCATGCCTTTATTCAGACGAAACAAACCCGCGGATGACGCGGAAAAGCCCGAGAAGCGCGAAAACGACGAGCCGGCCGAGACCGCCGGGGAACAAGCCGCGGACGAAATCCCTGCCGCAGAGGCGCCGCAGCCGGAACCCGTCAAGCCCCTCGAGCCGCAGATCCCGCAGCAGCACGAGCCGCCGCATCAGCCCCAGCCATCGCGCTTCCACACCCCCGAGGGCTTCGACTTCAACCGCTACTTCCTCGCGGAGCGGCGGATCACGCTCGAAAACGTCAGCTACGAGACCCAGCGTCCCGCGGTGACGAGCGGACAGCTCCGCCTCGCCGCGAAGGACACCATCGTCGCCCAGCTGCTCGGGAACGCGGGCGTCAAGGCGACCTACAACCGCACGCTCAGCTTCGAGCCGGACGGCCCGTTCACCGTATCGGTCAGCTTTTCGGTGATGCTGGTCTTCAATCCCGGCACGCGCGGCGAGATCGACTGGAAGACCATCGACGTGGCGGAGGAGTTCAAGAAGAACTGCCCCCAGCTCGTGCAGACGATGATGACGAAATCCGCGCTCCTCATCGCGGAAATCACGAACGCGAACGGGACGCCCATTCTGCCCTTCGGCGCGCGGTGAGGAAAGGGGGGTGCGCATGGCCCGCAGGCTCTTCTGTGAAATCAGTCCCCTGACCTACCGGATCTCGATGCAGAAGGAGATCCTTCTTCGGCATGCGAAGGATCTTTTCAGCCGCGAAACACTCGCCCGGGACCGCGATCCGGCCATGGAGACGCATTTCCCGAACGTGGTGAAGGCCCACGCGTCCATTCTGCGCCGCCGCCTCCACGGGGTCGACATGCGGCTGCAGGAGAACAAGATCACCAATCTGCGGCTGGCGGCGGAAAAACTGAACACCCTCGTCATCGCGCCCGGAGAGACCTTCTCCTTCTGGCACATCGTCGGCCCGACGGACGAGCGGCACGGATTCAAGACCGGCCTCGTGATCGCCAAGAACGGCTTCGTCGAGGACTGGGGCGGCGGGCTCTGCCAGATGGCGAACCTGATCCACTGGCTGGTGTTGAACAGCCCCCTCACCGTGACGGAGCTGCACCACCACTCCGACGCCCTCTTCCCGGACGAGCGGCGGCGGGTCCCCTTCGGCACGGGCACCTCCGTGTGCTACAACAACATCGACTATCGCTTCCGCAACGACACGGACCAGCCGGTCGGCCTTCTCATCTGGCTGACCGACGAGGAGCTCTGCGGAGAGCTGCGCAGCGAACGCCCCTATCCCTGCCGCTACCGCCTGACCGAGGAGAATCACCATTTCCGCCGGGAGGGGGAGAAATACTACCGCATCTCGCAGGTGTACCGCACCGTCACCGACCGGGAGAGCGGCGAGGTCCTGCGCCGGGAGCTGATCTTAGACAACCACTCCGCGGTGATGTACGATCCGGCCCTCATCCCGCCCGACGAGATACGCGAAGACGACGAAGGGCAGGACGGCCATGAAGACGCTTGACGCGATCCTTTCCTCCGCCGCACGGCATCCGGACCGCCCCGCCTGCCGCTTCCCGGACGGGGAGATCTCTTACGGCGAGCTGCTCCGGCGCGCGGAGGAAGAGGCGGAGGGGCTGCGATCCGGCGCGGGTCCCGTTCCCTTCGGCGGGGAGCGCTCGATCCCGGCGGTCGTGACGATCCTCGCGTGTCTCTTATCCCGCCGGCCCTACGTCCCGCTTACCCCCCGTCTGCCGGATGCCCGCCGGGACGCGATTTTCCGCATCCTCGCGGAATCCGTCCTGCCCGCGGACACGGCGTACATCCTCTTCACGAGCGGCAGCACCGGCGAGCCGAAGGGCGTTCCGATCTCGCGGGACAACCTCGACGCGTTCACGGCGATCCTGCCCCGGTGGTTCGCCGATCTCGACGGCGACGGACCGCTGACAGTCTTCGGGGCGGCTCCGTTCAGTTTCGATCTGAGCGCGGCGGATCTCTTTTTCGCCCTCTGCGGGGGACACACCCTCGTCTCCCCCGACCGCGCGGATCCCGCCGACGCGATCCGGCTGCTCAAATCCGCAGACGCGGCCATCATGACGCCGACCCATCTCCGCCTCTGCCTGATGGACCCGGATTTCTCCCCCGCAGGATGCCCCCGTCTCGGCTGCGTCTATCTCTGCGGGGAGACGCTGGATCCCGCGGCGGCGGCCAAGTTCCTCGACCGGTTCCCCTCGCCCGCGATGATCCTCCTCAATGCCTACGGTCCCACGGAAGCGACCTCGGCGGTCTCGGCCGTGCGGATCACCCGGGAGATGACGCGCTCAGGCGATCCGCTCCCCGTCGGCGAGATCGGGAACACCACGGCGGACATCCGCATCGAGGACGGCGAGATCGTCCTCACGGGACCGAGCGTCTTCGGCGGCTATCTCGGGCAGATCCCCGCGGAGAACGGCGTGCCGCACACCCACCGCACCGGCGACCTCGGTTCGATCGACGGCGGGCTGCTCACCTGCCGGGGCCGCGCCGACGGTCAGTTCAAATACAAGGGCTACCGCATCGAGACCGGCGACGTGGAGGCCCATCTGCGCGCGCTCCCCGGGGTCCGGGACGGCGTCCTGATCCCGCGGCGCACCCCGGACGGCAGGGGGATCCTCTCGCTCACGGTCTATGTGGTCCCGGAGGACGGATGGGATCCGGATCCGGCGGCGATCCGAAGCGGGCTGGCCGCGCGTCTGCCCGACTACATGGTCCCGAAATCCGTGCGCTTCCTCGACCGCTTCCCGGTCACGGCCAACGGAAAGACGGACAGAAAGGCGATGGAATCGTATGTCTGACATCCGCGCGCTGCTCCGAGAAGTCTGCGGCGATCCCGCGGCGGGCGAGGACGGGGTGGATCTCATTGAGAGCGGTCTGCTCGATTCGCTGGCCGTGATCGAGCTGTTCACGCGCCTCGAGGAAGAGGGGGTCGTGCTGATCCCCACCCGCGTCGATCGGGAAAAGCTGCGCACGGCCGCCGGGATCGAAGCCCTCGTCGCAGAGGAGCGCCGCAAAGCATCCAGTCAAAGCAACCCATAAAATTTCTACCATAAAAGGAGAAACAGCCATGGCAGCAAAGAAGAAACTCAGAGTCGGCATCATCGGCACCGGCGGCATCGCGCACGCCCATGCCAGAGCCTACAAGCAGTTTGAGGACGTGGAGATCGTGGCCGGGGCCGACATCATCCCGGGCAAGGCGCGGAAATTCCTCGACGAATTCGACTGGAAGGACGCGACGGCTTACGAGACGCACGAGGAGCTCTGCGCCCGGGACGACATCGACGCCGTCTCCGTGTGTACCTACAACGCGCAGCATGCCGCTCCGACGATCTGCGCGCTGACCTCCGGCATGAACGTCATGCTCGAGAAGCCGATGTGCGTGACGCTCGACGAGGCGAAGGCGATCCGCGCGGTCGAGCAGGCCACGGGCAAGTTCGTCTCCGTCGGCTTCCAGCCCCGCTACGGCGCGAACGTCAAGAAGGTGAAGGAAGTCATCGACTCCGGCATCCTCGGGAAAGTGTACTACGTCGTGGTCGGCGGAGGGCGCGTGAAGGGCATTCCGGGCCACACCTTCATCGAGAAGGACAAGGCGGCGGTGGGCGCGGTCGGCGACATCGGCTGCTACGGCCTCGATTTCGCGCTCAACTCGATCGGCTATCCGAAGCCGCTGACGGTCTCGGCGAAGCAGTTTGCGTACTTCGGCAAGAACCCGAAGAAGTACGCCGAGGCGAAGCGCTTCACGGTCGACGACGACTTCGCGGTGGCGATGATCCGCTGCGAGGGCGACATCGTGATCGACTACCGCGCGTCCTGGGCGATGAACATGGACACGACGGGCGACTCGATGTTCTTCGGCACGGACGCAGGCCTCAAGGTCAAGGCGCCGGTCGGCTGCTGCTGGGACGGCGCGGCGGGGGATCTGATCCTCTACAAGGACGACGAGGAAGGCAAACAGGTGGCGACCCCGATCGCGGTCGAGGGCAACAATGTGAAGATGGGGATGTTTGAATCGAAGATCCGGGCGTTCGTCGACGCATGTCTGACGGGCGGCACGGCTCCGATCCCGACCTCGCAGATCATCTACAACCAGGCGATCATCGACGGCATCATCCGCTCGAACGCGTGCGGGCATGAGGTGGAGATCAACCTGTAAGCAAATGGCAAAGCGCGGCCTTTTTCCACGTAGGCCGCGCTTTTTCTATGTTTTTTCTGTGCGCTCTGCGGAAGTCTTACAGGTGCGTCTCATCCGGCTGCGCCGACGCCTGCCCCAGCATCTCCCGCATCCCCTCGAGCTTCGCGGATCGCTCCGCCTCGGCCCGGTCGGACAAAAGCGTCCGCACTTCCTTCGGATGCTTGATGCGCTTGATGTCGATCTCCGGCGACGTCTGATCCGAGGAGCAGAGGTGGATCGTGCCGAGGCCGAAAAGCCGCTCGCCGAGCGTCTGCCGCAGGGTGATGTCGAGGATGCGGTAGAGGCGGATCTCCTCCTCCCGCACGTTGAAGACGCCGCTTGTGATATAGAGACAGGTCTCCGTCAGCCTGTATTTCGTGAAGGTCCACGGGAGCCCGAAGATCGCGCGCTTCCTGCCGGACCAGAGGGGAGTTTCGGCCATGGTGTGATTCCTTTCGTGTGGATGGGGTTTATCGTTTCGGATCCGGGATCATTTCGTTCGGATGTACTTCGAGCGGAAGGCGTCCGCGCGGTCCGCGAAGGAGGAGAGCAGGTCCGCGCCCTCTTCGCCGAGGTAGTACCGCCGCATGATCTCGCCGTCGACGGCTGCCGCACGGTCGTGGATCGGGAAGTAGTTCTCCATGAGGAAGGAGGCGTACTTCTGGAACCGGAATTCCCCGACGAGGCGGTATTCCTTCGAGATCGAGTCCACCGCCACCGAGTACCGGTCCTTGATCGACTGCACGATGTCCGCGCGCTCGTTCTTATGCGCGAAGACGATGGTCGAGCAGATGTCCGCGTTGCGGTTGTGCTCCGTTGAGCCGTGCGTGTCCGTCGAGCCGACGATCGGGTGGATACGGCCCGCGCGGTATTCCTCGTAGTAGACCGCTGTCTGGAAGCCGTTCTGCTCGTAGTAGTTCTCGCCGCCGAGGACCTCGAACGCGTCGAACGGGTGCTTTTCGAGCATGTAGAAGTTCAGCGGCTCCGGCACGTGCCACATGTCCGCGATCCAGTAGGGGTGCGCGTAGATGCCGAGCCCGCCCGCTTCGCGGATCTTATTAAGCGCCCAGACGCACACCGCGAACCAGCGCAGATTCACGTTTTCGGGGCAGTCCGGGTACTGCGCTTCGATCGCCTGAAGCTCCGCCTCATACTGCTCGGGCGTCACGATGGCCGGGGGATTCACGGTTTCGTCGAACCGGCGGCCTTCGAGGGAGCCGTTCGTCTCGACGTAGTTCGGGGAATAGTCGAACAGGCCGTTGACCGAGAACAACCCGCCCGCGTTCACGAGATGCACGTCCGTGCCGCGCAGATGCACTTCTTCGCCCGGCAGGATGCAGAGCGGGCATTTCGCGCCGGCGTAATCCCGGATCGCTTCGAGGGACGGATAGTAGCGGTGATGGTCCGTGATGACGGCGAAGTCGTAGCCGCGCATCCGGTAATTCGCCGAGACGATGCCCGGATCCTCGCGCCCGTCGGAGCGGCAGGTGTGCATGTGGAGGTCGCCCTTGAGCGGCACGCGGTCCGCGAGGTCGTCCCCGACGGCGTAGACCGAGAGCTGCGCGATCCGGCGGTCCCCCGACCAGAGGCGGATGAAGAGTTCGCCTTCGGCGTCGGCCGTATAGGCGAAGCGCAGGCAGCCGTCCTCACAGAGCGCGGAGGCGTATTCCGCCGCATTCCACTTCGAGAAGTCGTGGCGCGGGGAGCCGGAATCGAGGCGGTGGACCGTCGCGCGGATGTCGGCGGGGAATTTCACATGCTGACCGAGGGGGCGGATCGTGATCTCGGTCGGCTGACCCGCCGGGAAGACCAGCGGGAAAACGTCGTAGTCGTAAAGCGTGATTTTCATGATGTCTGACCTTTCTGGAAGAAGTATGGCGGATCGTTTACGGACGACGCCGAGAATCGGTGACGCTTCACAGCCGCTGCGCACTCTCTGAAAAAGCCTTCCCCCTCCGTGGGGAAGGTGGAAGTGACGGATGAGGGGGGCAAACACGGCAGGCGTACTCGATGGAGCAATTGCGGCTCCCCGTCGTTCTGTATCCTTTCCTCCGTATTATACCATCCTCCCGCGCAAAAGACAAGGGGGGAAACGGTGAAAATCCGGTGAAAAACACGGAACGCGGCCTCTTGACATCGGGGCGGGAACATGATATAATCATGCCATACGGCAAGGATGGGAATGAGTAGTCCGCCCACGGCGTCAAGAGAGCGGCAGGTCGGTGCGATGCCGCCGCACGATGCGGACGAAGTCCTCCCGGAGCCCGGAGGGGGAATGTGCGTTTTTCGGCGCACCGGTAGTCCTCCGCGTCCGTCCCGCGTTAAGGGAGCAGAGTGCGCACGAGGGTGTCCCCGTGCGAACGCAGGTGGTACCGCGCGATATCCGCGTCCTGACGAGCGTCGGGGCGCGTTTTTTATTCCATTCCCAAGATCACAAGGAGGCGCATCCATGCGGATCATCGCCATCTCCGGCGCGTCCGGATCCGGCAAGTCGACCTTGACCGCGGCCCTCGCCGAGCGGTTTTCGGCGGACGGACGGCGCGTCGCCGTCTTCGCGTCCGACAAATATTTCAAAAAAGAACTCCCCACGATGATCTCCCCCTCGAACGGGCAGGAATACCCCGACTGGAACCACCCGACGTCCTTCGACGCCGACGCGCTGCTCGCCGACCTGATCGCTGCCCGCGATTCCGGCGAATATGACGTGATCCTCTTCGAGGGGGTCACGATCTTCTGCCATCCGGAATTGCGGCACCTCGCCGACGTGCGGATCTGGGTCGAGGCGTCGATCGAGACGCGGATCGCCCGGCGGATCGCGCGCAACGTCGTATCAAAGGGCCAGACGGTGGAATTCATCGCGGACTATTATCTCCGCTGCGCCCGGTACCGCGAGCGGGAATTCGCCGTCCCATCCCGGGTCTACGCCGATTTCACCGTCGACAACGAGTACGGGTTTGACGCGGAGGCGGTTTACCGGCGCGTCTGCGTATAAAAACTGCCGCTTTTCGTGTGTCGCCCCCTTCCGTCACGGTTTCACCGTGACACCTCCCCCTAGGGGGAGGCACACAATGTGCAGTGCGCACTCTGTCATTCTTCATTCTTAATTCTTAATTCGTAATTATCCCGAAAGGACTTGCTCACCATGAAGAAAGAACTCCCCAAAACCTATTCCCCCTCGTCGTTTGAGGGGCGCATCTATCAGGAGTGGTGCGAAAAGGGGCTGTTTACCCCGAAGATCGACAAGAAAAAGCCGCATTACTCCATCGTCATCCCCCCGCCGAACATCACGGGCCAGCTCCACATGGGCCACGCGCTCGACAACACCCTCCAGGACATCCTCATCCGCTACAAGCGCATGAAGGGCTTCTGCACCCTCTGGGTCCCCGGCACCGACCACGCGTCCATCGCGACCGAGGCCAAGATCGTCGAGGCCATGCGGAAAGAGGGGCTGACCAAGGAGGATCTCGGCCGCGAGAAATTCCTCGAGCGGGCCTGGGACTGGCGCGCGAAGTACGGCGGCCGGATCATCGAGCAGCTGAAAAAGCTCGGCTCCTCCTGCGACTGGACCCGCGAACGGTTCACGCTCGACGAGGGCTGCTCCGCCGCTGTGCGCAAGGTCTTCGGCATCCTCTACGACGAGGGCCTGATTTACCGCGGCGAGCGCATCATCAACTGGTGCCCGCACTGCCGGACGTCCATCTCCAACGCCGAAGTGAATTACGAGGAGCAGGACGGCCACTTCTGGCACATCCGCTATCCCCTCGTCGGAGGCGGCGGATATCTCGAAGTCGCCACGACCCGTCCCGAGACCCTCCTCGGCGATACCGCGGTCGCCGTCAACCCGAACGACGAGCGCTATAAGCACCTGATCGGCCAGTATCTCACCCTCCCGCTCGTCGGACGCAGGATCCCGATCGTGGCGGATGAGCACGCCCAGCTCGACAAGGGGACCGGCTGCGTGAAGATCACGCCGGCCCACGACCCGAACGACTTCGAGGTCGGACGCCGCTGTCACCTGCCGATGGAGGTCTGCCTCACCGAGGACGCGAAGATCACCGACAACTACCCGAAATACGCCGGCATGGACCGCTACGAGGCGCGCAAGGCGATCGTGAAGGACCTCGAAGCGGGCGGATATCTCGCCGGGATCGAGCCGCTCAAGCACGAGGTCGGCACCTGCTACCGCTGCGGGACCACGATCGAGCCGATGGTCAGCCTGCAGTGGTTCGTGCGCATGGAGCCCCTCGCGAAGCCCGCGGTCGAGGCCGTGCGCGACGGGCGGATCAGGTTCGTCCCCGAGCGTTTTGACAAGAACTATTTCCACTGGATGGAAAATACGCAGGACTGGTGCATCTCCCGTCAGCTCTGGTGGGGCCACCGCATCCCGGCGTACTACTGCGACGACTGCGGCAAGACCGTCGTCGCCCCGGACGGCTGCGAGGTCTGCCCGGCGTGCGGCGGACACATGACGCAGGATCCCGACACCCTCGACACGTGGTTCTCTTCGGCGCTCTGGCCGTTCTCCACGCTCGGCTGGCCGGAGAAGACCGAGGATCTCGACTACTTCTATCCGACGAATACGCTGGTCACGGGCTACGACATCATCACCTTCTGGGTCTCCCGCATGATCTTCTCCGCCCTGCATTACACCGATAACATCCCCTTCGACACCGTGCTCATCCACGGGCTCGTGCGGGACGCGCAGGGGAGGAAGATGTCCAAATCCCTCGGCAACGGCATCGATCCGCTCGAGATCATCGACCAGTACGGCGCGGACGCGCTGCGGTTCGCGCTCGCCACCGGCAACAGCCCCGGAAACGACATGCGCTTCTCCGACGAGAAGATCGAGGCCGCGCGCAACTTCGCGAACAAGCTCTGGAACGCCGCGCGCTTTGTGATGATGAACCTCACGATCGAGGGGATCGAGACGCCGGATCCTGCCGCCCTCGCGCCCGAGGATAAGTGGATCCTCTCGCAGTACGAGGCGTGCGTGAAGTCCGTGACGTCCAACCTCGACAAGTACGAGATCGGGGTCGCCCTGTCCGCGATCTACGACTTCGTCTGGGACGTCTACTGCGACTGGTATATCGAGCTCTCGAAGCCCTCCGTCGCGGTGGGAGGCGAACGCTCTGCCGTGGCGCAGAACGTGCTGGCCTACGTGCTGCGCGGGATCCTCTGCCTCCTGCACCCGTTCATGCCCTTCATCACCGAGGAGATCTACCAGGGTCTGCCGGGCGAGGAGGGGAACATCATGGTGAAGGATTTCCCGGAATACGACGAGACCTTCGTGTTCCCGGCAGAGAGCGAGAACATTGCCAAGGTGATCGACGCGATCCGCGCCATCCGCACCAGACGCAACGAAATGAACGTCCCGCCGTCGCGCAAGGCGAAGGTCTATATCGAGACGAAATTCCCCGAGGCGTTCCGGGACGCGGGCGTGTTCTTCGAGCGTCTGGCCTCGGCCTCGTCGATCGAACTGGTTTCGGAATTCCACGACGATACGGCGATCCGCATCATCACCGACGCGGCGACCGTGCACATCCCGCTCGCGGACATCATCGACTTCGAGGCGGAACGCAAGCGTCTCACGGCTGAGCTCCAAAACGTCGAGGGCGAGATCGCCCGGGCGGAAGGCAAGCTCGCGAACGAGAGCTTTGTTTCCCGCGCGCCGGAGAAGGTCGTGAACGCGGAGCGCGAAAAGCTCGCGAAGAACCGGGAAAAGCGCGCCGGCATCGTTGCGGCGCTGGAGAAGCTGAACTGAGCCATGCTGGATCTTCCAAAGCTCTTCATCACCGAAAAAGGCGAGCGGCACGCAAAAACCGGGCATCCGTGGGTCTATGAGGGGGAAGTCGTCCGCGTCGACGGTTCCCCCGAAGACGGCGGGCTCGTGAACGTCTTCTCCCCCAAGGCGCGCTGGCTCGGGGCGGGCTATTACAACAGCCGCTCGAAGATCCGCGTGCGCCTGATCTCCTCCAACGCAAACGACACCTTCGACGAGGCGTTCTACCGCCGCCGCGTGAAGTACGCGCTCGATTACCGGAAGACCGTCATGGGTCCCGATTTTCCCGCGTGCCGCCTGATCCACGGCGAGGCGGACCGCTTCCCCGGCCTCACGGTCGATTTGTTCCGGGACACCCTCGTCGTCGAATGCCTCTGCCTCGGCACCGAGCGCGTCAAGGACTGGATCCTCTCTTCTCTCTGCGACCTCCTGCCCGACTACGGCGTGACCGTCACGACCGTGTACGAGCGGAACGAGGGGGAGCTGCGCGCGAAGGAGGGCATGGAGAAATATAAGGGCTTCTGGGGCGGGCTCGCCTCTCACGCCGACGGACACACACAGATCGAAGAAAACGGCGTGCGCTACGACGTCGACTTCATCGAAGGCCAGAAGACCGGCTTCTTTCTCGATCAGAAAGTCAACCGCCGGGCAGCCGCGGGGATCGCCGCCGGACGCCGGGTCCTCGACTGCTTCACCCACACCGGGGCGTTTGCGCTGAACTGCGCGAAGGCCGGCGCAGCGCACGTCACGGCGGTCGACATCTCCCCGTCGGCGATCGAACAGACCCGGCGCAACGCCGCGCTGAACGGGATCGAGATCGAAACCGTCACGGCGGACGTCTTCGCGCTCCTCACCGACATGGTGAACGAGCGTCGGCACGACTACGACTATATCATCCTCGATCCGCCCGCCTTCACCAAATCGACGGCGACGGTGCGGGACGCGTACCGGGGATACAAGGACATCAACTACCGCGCGATGCGGTGCCTGCCGCGGGGCGGGTATCTCGCGACGGCGTCCTGCTCGCACTTCATGACGCGGCCCCTGTTCGAGAAGATGCTCGACGATGCCGCGCACGACGCGGGGGTGGATCTGCGCCAGATCGAATCCCGCGCCGCCGCCCCGGATCACCCTTTCCTGCGCACCGTTCCGGAGACGGATTATTTGAAGTTTTATCTGTTTCAGGTGGTGTAACGAAGCGTTTGCCCCCTTCCGTCACGACGATTTGCAGGCAAATCGCGTGACACCTCCCCCTAAGGGGGAGGCAAACAAAGTGCAGTTTACAATTCGTAATTCCTAATTCTCCCGAAAGGAGGCTGTCCCCATGAAAAAGTCCGTTTCTCTCGCAAAGTCCGCCGCGCTCATGGGCGTCATCATCCTCCTTTCCAAGGCCCTCGGCCTCGTGCGGGACATCCTCGTCGCCTCCGCCTACGGGACCACCATGGAGGCCGTCGCCTACGGGACCGCGTCCAAGCTGCCGACGACCGTCTTCGATTTCGTCCTCGGCGGCGTCGTGACCTCGGCGTTCATCCCCGTCTACAACCGCATCGCCGTGAAGAAGAGCAAAAAGGACGCGCTGGCCTTCACGCAGTCCTACGTCAACCTCATCCTCCTCATCACGACGACATTATCCGTCCTCGGCGTCGTCTTCGCACCCGCCCTCGTTCACTTGATCGCGCCGAAGCTCGCCGAAGAGACCGCTGACCTCGCCGCCTCGCTCACCCGGATCATGTTCCCGATGGTGATCTTCGTCGGGCTCGCGTTTTCCTTCGTCGGCTTCTTACAGTCCGAGGGGGAATACAATATTCCCGCGCTCATCTCGCTCGTCTCGAACCTCATCATGGTCGGGTATCTTCTGTTCCTCAACGGACATTTCGGCGTGCGCGGACTGTCGGTCGCCATGCTCGTCGGATGGGGCGCGCAGGCCCTCGTGCAGATCCCGGCGGTGTGGAAGCGCGGATTCCGTCCCCGTCTGACGGCGCCGCTGGGGACCCCGGAGATCGCGCGGGCAGCGAAGAACACCCTGCCGATCCTCGTGGCGACGTGGACGACGCCGGTGTGCAACCTCATCAACACGGCGCTCGCGTCGGGGATCGAGGGCGGCCGCGCCATCACCGCCTTAGACTACGCGAACCGGCTCTATATCATCCTCGTCGGCCTGTTCTCCTTCGTCGCCACCAATCTCCTCTTCCCGCATTTCGCGCGGGCGGCGGCGTCAGGGGATGAGGAGGAGAGCGACCGGCTGACCCGGACTTCGCTCAAGACCCTCGTCTTCCTCATCGCGCCGATCGCGTGCGGCGTGGCGGTCCTCGCCCGGCCCTTCATCGCGCTGGTGTACGAGAACGGCGTCTTCACGGCGGACGACACAAGCCTTACGGCATCGGCCCTGCGGATGTACGCGGTCGGGATGGTCTTCGCGGCGTGCGGGGAGGTCCTCGTCAAGGCCTTCTTCGCGGCGGAGCAGATGAAGATCCCGATGATCTCGGCCATCGTCTCCATGACGGTCAACGTCGCAGCCGTCCTCATCGGCAGCGCGGTCTTCGGCGAGCGGTTCGGCGTCGGGGCGATTGCGCTGCTGGCGGCGCTCTCGACCGGGGTGAACATGGCGGTAAATCTGGCGTTTGCCCTGCGGCGCGGCCTGATCCGGCCCCCGGCTTCCGACTGGGTCGACATCGCGAAAAGCGTCGCGGCGGCGATTCTGATGGGCGTGGCCGTGTGGTTCGTGTCGCCGTTTTTCGCGGGAACCGGGCGGATCGCGGCGGCAGCGGGACCGATTCTCGTCGGGGTGCTCGCGTATGCCGTCCTCACCGCTGTCCTGCACAGCGAAGAGATCCGCGCCCTGGCGGGCATGATACGGAAAAAGTGAAAGTGCGTATCTGAAAAAGGTACGCATTTTTCTATGGTGCAAAGCCAAATATAGGGGGTACGGATTGCCACGTCAGGCGTCTTAGGACGCCTTCCCCGCCTCCCTGTGCGCTCCCCGAAAAAAATCTCTTGCAATCCGCGCGCCGGTTTGCTATAATACAGAAAAGGGACGCCGCCGAAACCGGGAGGTTCGCATGGGAAAAACGGGAAAAATCGTCAAGACCGCCGCGCTGGCGTTCTTGTTCATCGTCATCGCGCTGTTTGTGCTCCGCTGCTGTCTCGCGGCGGACAAATCGAGGTTCTCCGGCCTCACGCCGACGGATGCGCTGCGGTCCGCGTGGGCCGACGGGGAGAGCGAGATCCTGAGTTGCCGTGTCGAAGCCGAGCTTGCGGCGGACGGGTATTTCTCGGCGTACGGATTCTACTACAACCCGGAGTCGGGCGAGGTGCAGTTCGCGGTGCGCTGGAACCGCTCGGTGTACCGCTACACCGACATGCCCGAGGGCCACGAATTCGTCTTCCTCCTCCGCGATGAGGTGACTGGCACGGAATGGCCCGCGACGGCGATCGAGGCGGATTCCATGAGCGTGTACAGCTACCGGAAGCTGGTGGTCGAAGGGGTACACGCGGACGACGGGTCGCAGCTGACCGCGGTCATGGTGCTGCGGGACGGATTCGAGAGCACGCAGGTGCTCAAGCACGCGGAGCAGGTCTTCGTGCCGTATAAGCCGAAGAAGGGGTTTCTTGAAGAGATAGGGCAGAAGAAGTGAAGAGTGAAGAGAGAAAAGTGAATAGTTGAGGTAGGAAACCTGCGGTTTCCGAAAAACAACGGTCGTGACGCTGTATTTGACGTACAGCCGCACGACCGTTCTTTTCATGGAAATCCGCCCCGCGGATTTCTTCCTCACTTATTCACTATTCACTCTTCGTTATTCACTGAATATTTAGGGTTTACGGGTTCTCGGATTTCTCGACTTCCTTTTCGATTTCGCGGACGATATCGCTCGGGGACATATTGAGCGCATAGGCGAGTTTGAACAGCGTGTCCAGCGTGGGGCGGCGTTCTCCGCGCTCGATGGCGCTCAGGTGCGTGCGGCCGATGTCTGCGAGCCCGCTCACGACCTCCTGGGAAAGACCCTTCCGTTCGCGGAGCCGCTGAAACACTTTCCCTACAATCACAGAATCAAGCATGGCGTCCATCCTTTTTTCTTTGATTGTACCTAATTATGCCCAGATTATTGAACACAAATGTTGACAACCCGGCAGGTCTGTGATAGAATAGGGTCGAAAACATTTGTATTCGGAGAAAACCATGAATCAAAACGGAAATCAACTTTACCAGCAAAAGGCACAGTCACAAACTACAGTTCAAACCTCCGCCAACCAACCAGAACAGCCGCTCCCGTATGAAACCATTTTCTGTTCGATTTGCGGTCGCAAAATTGCGAAAGTTGCGCTTGCATGCCCTTTCTGCGGCGCGCCTGTTTATCAGAATCAGCCGAGAGTGCAACCCGTGCAGCCACTGGCGCAACCGATCATTATCAACAATAACAATAATAACATCAATACACTCCGAGGGATTGCCTACGGGCCGAAACCCAAAGATAAATGGACCGCCTTCTTCCTTTGTCTCTTGCTGGGTATGTTTGGTGCCCATAAGTTCTATGAAGAGAAAACTTTGCTCGGTGTTGTGTATATCTTCACCGCCGGACTGTTCGGCATTGGATGGTTCATCGATTTGATTACCCTTCTTTTCAAACCAAATCCGTATTATGTCTGACGTGATAGAACCACCAAAGCGACGACTCGCGTTTTGGATGGTCAATATTATTATCCCGCTGTTTTTGGGGTTATGTATATATGTTCTCTGCCGCCCAGACACCTATGTTTCCTCTGTCTTTATCCGCTTTCTTAACACTTTCGGAATAACAACAGGAAATATATATGTCCGGTCCGAATTCCTTCGTTTTTACTTATGCGATATCCTATGGGCATACGCTCTGA
>Ga0129306_1001183_pt1 | contig 31827 bp, 29 predicted proteins | sample P827metagenome_FD_94438 | JGI IMG/M metagenome (GOLD analysis project Ga0129306, IMG submission 94438) | Capybara group fecal microbial communities from Wisconsin, USA - P827 metagenome | ecosystem: Host-associated > Mammals > Digestive system > Large intestine > Fecal | place: USA: Wisconsin...
ATTCTTAAGATATAACCCCTTAATCTGTTCGTAAGTGTATTGATTTAGACGGCCATATGCATTGGTCATTCTGTCAAGACAGGCATCGTGAAATACCACCATCACATTATCTTTTGTTAACCGAACGTCCATCTCAACGATGTCGGCACCAGCCTCTACAGCCATTCTGAATGCATCAAGAGAATTCTCGGGATAATCTGCCCAATATCCACGATGGGCAGAAACTAGAACATAGTACGGGAACTTTCTTCGGTTTTTAATGATATTCATAACCTCGTTAGGCGTACTTTTGGTCCTGCTGCTCAGAGTGTCTTCGACAATTTTGTCTGAAATAGGACCTACGCTATTTGAGCCCTCATAATTAAAGGCGTATGCGCTATTCCCCAGGAGTGCAAGGAGAATAGCGCATACCGTATAAAGCCAGTAATGTTTCATATTTAATTAATTTATGGCATAAATATACGATTATTATTTAGATGCTTCTTTCTTTTTATTTGCCATTTTCCAAACAATCATCGTACATATAACAGAAAGAATGGCGGCACCAATCCAGAACCAGGAGACGATGGAGAAATCATAGGATGCAGCTCCTTCTCCGGCTACTTTACCACTCTGGATAGTGATACCACTTACAAGATCCTGAATGCCGGCACCGACATAGCTGGCAATTCCGACAACGCCGAGTGCGGCGCCTGATGCCTTTTTGGACACGATGTCAACAGCCATAAGTCCGCCCAGAAAGCAAATCAATGCTCCGATAGCCAGGCCGAAGATAATCATACTGGCAATGATGCTAATCTGGTTGGATGGCCCGAAAAGGAACAGCCCGAGACCCAGAATATTCATCAAACCAAAAATGACTGCCGGAAGGTTTCTTTTTCCTCCAAAGAATTTATCAGATATCCAACCGGATGAAATAGTTCCAAGAATTCCACATACGGAGCTGATGGAAATAATGGAACTGGCCTCAACGATTGAATAGCCTTTCTGTGCCTCAAGATAAAAAATACCCCAGCTGTTGACTGCATAACGGGAGATATACATAAAGGCACTCGCAAGAGCAAGTATCCAAACTGCCGGATTCTTCAGAACCGCTTTTTGCAAGTCTCCAACCGATTTCCCGTCCTCTTCTTTCTTTTGGGCAGCGGTCATGTCACCTTTATAATCGGCAATTGAGGGTAGTCCACAACTCTGAGGCGTATCGCGCATGAAGATGGCCACAATCGCAAAACCAATCAAGGCCAGAATCGCCGCACCTCTGAAGCCCCATTGCCAGCCCAATCGTGCTACAATGGCCGAGGTTACGATAAAGGTAATTGCTTCGCCGATATTATGGCTGGAAGACCATAATCCGTAAAATGTCCCTCGCTCTTTATTGCCAAACCATCGAGAGATTGAGACAACGCAAGGAGCGGCACCCATTGCCTGCGCCCAGCCGTTGATAGCCCATAAGACCACGAAAACAGCGAAGGATGTCGTGAATCCCAATATCAGGTTGATAAGTGCTGTCACCAGAAGACCGATGGACATGAATCGACGGACATTACTTCTGTCAGCCAGGAATCCGTTGACGAATTTGCCTATGGCATAGGTAATGAAAAGCCCCGAACCGATAATGCCCAACTCTGTTTCTGAAAGGACGCCGGCATCGACAATAGGCTTCTTAATTACGTTGAGGCTTAAACGACAAACGTAATATAAGCCGTATCCAAGCGTAGCGGACAGAAATACCTGCCACCTCAGTCTCTTGTATTTGCTGTCGATTTCTTTCTGGTCCGTCAGCGGTTCTACCGGCGAAGAAATCGAAAAAAACTGCTTTAGATTCATAGGCTTATTCGTGAAGTTTTCTGGATTTCAAGTATTTCAAAAGCATCTCTGAACGATCTGTCTGGATTATTCGAGCGCCCAGGGTGTCAATCAGGAAACCGAAGGCTGCGTCGGGGTTTTCCAGGGCCAGGTCGTCATCGTGACCTCCGCAAAGTGTATCCCAAAGTGTGTTGTACCAGATAAGGGCTTTGCCGCTTAATGCGCTGCGCAGTTCCTTTGGATATGCCACTTCGTTATCGGTCTGATAGACCAGCTCATAGGCGCAGGGCTTAAGCTCCGTCATAAAGCCATCCATCAATTCGCGTGCATTGTCTTTATAGAGGTTCACAACCGGCATATACAGAATCTGGTCCAGGTATTTACCATAGAGGTCCAGCACCTCGCTGGCAGGTTTGCTGCCTTTCATGATGATCTGCTTGGTGGTTCCGGTCTTTTCCAATACGGGGACAACCAGGTCGAAATACCTGTCGGCCTTGTCCAGATTGACAAGAACCTTCCCTTTTGCCGCCAGTAGGGCCTCTTCCAGGGTAGGAACGCTATGTTTGGTCCGGATGGCACAACCGTTCTTCAGCTTCAAAGTCTTAATTGAGTCCAGAGGCCAGTCCCGAACGTTGCCTTTGCCTGTTGTGGTACGGTTAAGAGTACCGTCGTGCATGACGATAAGGACGCTGTCTTTGGTGAGCTGGAGGTCCAGTTCCACCACATCTACACCCACGGCAATGGAATGCTCAATGGCCGCTATAGAGTTTTCGGGAGCATAGCGCCAGTCTCCGCGATGCGCCACGACAATAACCTGGCTGGTGTCTCCCTGAAGAATCCGCTCACGAAGGATTTCTGCCCTTGTTCTGTTATCAACAGGCTTTTGTGAGCAGGATAGGACCGTGACCAGGCTCAATAGGATGAATACGATTCTTTTCATTGGTCAAATTAATTCAGTTTTCCGTTCTTCCACACCAACTTTTCACCCCAGAAAGGAACATACGTCTTGTCGCAATTCAGTTTAGATGCTCGTTCCAGAGCCAGCTCAAAAGACCAGCGTGAGTCGGAAATATCCTTGTGAGACAGTTCCAGAACGTGGGACAGGAGGACATAATCGGGTGTAAACACCTGGCCGATGACCTGATTCTCGGTCAAGGCATTAGGCGCATACCTCGGGATGTAAACATTGATAGGTTTAGTCACGTCAAATTCCGAGGCGATGAAATTGGAATCACCAGAGTGCATCAGGACCAGTCCACCGGCATTTGACCCACAGTCTATCTGAAACACCGTTACGGGAACGTTGTTGGTTCCGTTATTGTGTTTGGTAATGAACGTGTGGAGTTTACAACCGGCCAACTCGTAGTCTTTGGCGACCTCTGATGTGTACGAGTAATTCTTCTCAGGCGTGTAGTAGTTGCTCAACACTGGCTTTCCGGCTTTAAACATGGCATCCTGCAGTGCATCAGACTTGTGATCCTGATGGGTGTGCGTAGAGCAGACAAAATCCAGATAGGGAGCCATCTCTGCAGCCCTATAGTGGTACAGGTCGATGCCGAAATTGGCTGTCGGTGTCTGAATCACATAACCCATGTTGTAGAGTTGCCATATAATAGTTTCTCCAGCAGCCGGATGTCCGCCTTTCAATGCTGCCAGGACTCGGTCAAACGCAGCGTCATAAGCCGAAAGGATAGGATCGTACTTGACGGTGAGTGCGTATTTATTGGCGTCGGAAGCCAACAGGTTCTTGAATGCGGTATTGGTGCATGCGTCGGCCAGTTTCTGAATACCGTCCAAGGTTTCCTTACGCGTTTGGTCTACTGTAAGGGGTGAAGTGGTCGTCCAGAGGGTCTCCAGGAGCTGAACCCCGGCTGGCTTTGTCTCTGTGCCGGGGTTCGGTCCAGGGGTATCACCTCCCGAAGGCTTTCCGCATGACAGTATAAGACATGCGGAAAGCGCTATAAGAAGGGTTCTTAACATTACTTAAGTGAGTTAGTACCTTGGCTGTTCCCGCCACGCATGCACCAAGATGCGGCAGGGCCGACAGTTTCAATGGTGCAAAGGTTACCGGCAACAGTACCATAATAAACACGGGCGTCAGGACCGAAAGTGAAGGCTGACATGACCTGATCGGAATCTTCGTTCGTGAAGGTGCCATCTGCAGCGTTGATCGTCAGTAGCTGACGGGCTGTTCCCATATTGGCCTGAGTTGCAATGTACAGCTTGTTATCGGCAGTAAGTACTAGTCCGGCATAGATTAGGGCTGCGGCGGTGGGAGATTCCCATTTCTTGGAGCCGTCCGGGTTCAGCGCATAGACCTTCTTGCCACCCTTACTGGTGTAATAGATGGTTCCGTCGGGACCGACAATCGGGAAATAGTTGTCGTTGGAGCCCAGGTTGGAAGTCCATTTGATTGCACCGTTGGACATGTTAACCGCACAAACACCGGCCGTGGCTTTCAGAGCGGCATACAGTACGTTGCCATTGATGGCGAATGAACCGCGCTCCGTCACGTTGACGGCGTCTGACTTCCACAGCTGGGTGCCATTCTCGTCGAAAGCCCAGATGCCAGAATTGGTTCCCACATAGATGTTTCCGGAAGCATCCACGGCGACAGCACTGCCAGTACCACCTTCCAGTTCTTTGCTCCAATTAGCCGCACCGGTATTGGGGTTGATGGCATACAAGGTGGCAGGAGAACCATTGGAGACAACGTAGAGTTTATTGTCGGATGTAATGGCCGGGAAGCCCTCTACATTGCCACTTGCCGTGAACTCCCATTTCAACGTTCCATCAGGTTTGATGGCGCGGAAGGTAGCCTCTTGAGCTCCGACGTAGATGGAACCATCGGGGCCGACGACAGGACCGCCACCGTAAGTGGTCTTGGCAATCGGGTATGTCCACTTGATTTCGCCAGTCCAGGTGTCAACAGCAAACATATCGCCCTTGCCATTGGAGGTAGAGATGTAAAGCGTTCCGCCGTCCGGCGAGAATACAGGGTTAGATGCCTTTACATAGCCTTTATAATCACCAGCAGTGAGGGCAACCTTGCTCCATTTGTAACCGGAGATGGTAATCTGGGAAGTCGCGCTTTCTGAAGTGTTGTCGGCATAGGTTACAGTTGCAGTAACGTCGATAGAGCCTTCAGTTGCGAATCCGTGGATGACGGAAAGACCTTCTGCATTACCGCCGTCACCGAATGTCCATGCTACGCTGGCAACCTCGCCGGCCATGAAGTACATGGGGTTGTATTCGAATGTAACCTGCTGGTACTTGATGGCTTCGGTTGCGCTCATGATAATCGGGAGAACGACACCCGGAGTCGCTGACGCGCTGACCGCATCACTGTCTCCGTTGGGGTAGTTGCAAATGAGCGTAAAAGTGTATTCTGTGTCATTGGTGAGACCATTGACCATGTACTGCTCCAGCGATGCATCCGTCAGTTTCTGGGAACCATTCCCAGGGGTCCAGGTGATGCTGTAGCTGGTGAGCCTGTCCGTAACAGGCTTATTCCAACGGAGAAGCACACGCTCGGAACCGGCATTGGCCAGGAATCCCGTCACAGGGAAACGGCTGGTCTTAGGCGTACATTTCGCAGTAACTTTCTGAGACAGGCCTTCTGCATACTTGGCCTGTACATAGAAGGTATAGGCACAGTCGTTTACGAGGTTCTCAATGATTAGTTCTCTCTTGTCGGAAGAGACAGTCTTAGTACCACCTTCCACACCAGATGCATCTGGTGTCCAGGCTACAATGAATGACTCAGGGTCTGGTTTCCCGGCCTGTGTTGTCCACGTCACCGTGGCGCCATTGTCACCAGGCGTGGCAACAACATTCTCTACCTGATAGAGGGAGAATGCCCTTTCCAACTTGGTCTCCTTCTGACAGGCGGCCAGCAGCAGACAAGCGGATAGAATGATCATTATTTTTTTCATCTCTGTATCTATTAATAGTTAGGATTCTGCCATAGCAGCGAGGTGTTGTTGATACGCTCCAGTTCCGTGTTGGGAATAGGATAAACGAACTGATAGGTCTGGATATCGTGTCCTTCAGCAAGTGCGAACTCCTGTGCATAACCCATGCGAACAACATCATACCAGCGATGTCCTTCATAAGGGAATTCCATCTGACGCTCTTTGCAGACAGCGCGACGGAAAGCATCCTGATTAGGAATCGTTGTTATGTCAAGCGGGGTAAGCCCTGCACGGGTGTGAACAGCGTTCAGGGCTTTCATTTGCTCGGAGTTTTGATCACTGGAATAGGAGACATTGTTCAGGGCCTCAGCATACATCAGAAGGACATCGGCATAACGCAGGATAATCTGGTCATTGCCATAGGTCTTGTTCGTTGCATCAATGGCATCGTAGAACTTGTTCATCAGATAGGTGTTGACTCCTTCTACCTTCTTGTAGGCGATCATTGCTTTGCGGGCATCGGCATCATCATACAAGGCATTGAGGATAGGAGTCCGGCCGGAATCGTCACTTAAGTTGGCCACGGAGAACCATGCGCCATGGCCTTCGCCTACGACGGTCTTGTTGAACTTGACGGCAAAGATGATTTCTTTGTTATCCTTATTGTTCACGTCAAAGACGTCGGCAATGTTGCCAAGAAGTTCATAGGTTCCGTCACCGACCATGCCGGAAAGGAGCGTTGCAGCCTCCTGATTCTTGCCGAAAGTAAGATAAACCTTGGCCAGAAGGGCTTTGGCTGCGCCCAGGGTAATCCTGCCCATATCGGCGGCGGCATAAGTGGCCGGAAGCATGTTGTTATTGATGATCTCTTCCAGATCACCGGCGATGAAAGTATACATTTCGGCATCCGAGCTTCTCCCAACCTTTAAGGCTTCTTCGACGGAGACGACTTTTCTGGTGGTAGGAACGCCTCCCCAGATGCGGTACATGTTGAAGTAGGTGAACGCGCGGATGAACATGGCTTCCGCCTTATACTGTTTCTTCAGTTCTGCATCAAAATCGGCCGCGTCAATCCTGTCCAGGACCATATTGCAGCGATACACGCCGTTGTTGAAATTGGCCCAGGCGTCTTCAAGGATGCCATTAGATGCGTTGTCTTTGAACTGATCGATGTCGTAGCGATCCTGCGTACCGGCGGTAGGTGCGGTCAGACGCATGTTGTCACTACGGTACTCGCAAAGCTCGGTATAATAGCTTACTTGCCCCTGAAGTTTTGCGTAGCATCCCTTCACGGCAATATCAAAATCTTTTGCGGATTTGTACATATTGTCAACCGCAACTTCTGTATCCGGAGTAAGTGCAAAGAATTTCTCGCAAGAAGTAACAGCACTGAGCGCCAGAACAGCAAGGAATATAGATATCTTTTTCATTGCTCTTAGAATGTTAAGTTAACACCGGCCATAAAGGTTCTGGCAAGCGGATAGGTTCCATAATCTTCACCGGGGGTCAGAGCGCTGGAACGGTTGCTGACTTCCGGATTGTAACCCGAGTAGTTGGTCCAGGTAAAGAGGTTCTGACAAGAGATGTAGAAACGAAGTTTCGAAATAAATGCTTTCTCCGTCAGTCTTGAAGGAAGGGTGTAACCAAATGCAAGGTTCTGAAGACGCAGGTAAGAACCGTCTTCGATATGCCAGGTAGAGGTGCGGCCATTGTTGCCCTTTTGCTTTCTGTTAGCGCGGTTCGTGAGCCCGTCACCGGGGTTATCGGCACTGACCCAACGGTTTCTGGCTGCGATAGTTCCATTCACATTACCTTCCATGTTGTCCAGATAACGGCGGTTGAGGTTCAGGATTTCATTTCCATACACCCCCTGGAAAGCAATCTGCAGGTCGAAGCCCTTGAAGTCAATGCTCCCGCCGAATCCGTAGGTGAAGTCCGGCATATAGTTACCCACAATGGTGCGGTCCTTGTCCAGATCGATTTCACCGTCACCGTCGATGTCGACAAAGCGGAAGTCACCGGGCTGAGCATTGGCGAAATGAGGATAGGCCTTGAGCTCTTCTTCATTCTTGAAGACGCCGTCAACGGTCATCAGATAGTAAGAACCGATGGGCTTACCAACTTCGGTAATATAATATGCGTGAGCAACACTTCCGCTCTTGATAATAGGCGTATCGTTGGCTCCAAGTGCCTTTACTTCGTTGATGTTCTTGGAGAAGTTTGCACTGAAGGAGTAGCCCAGGCCATTCTCATAAGAATGGGAGGAGCCCAGCTGCAACTCGATACCACGGTTGTTAACTTTACCGATATTCATCAGCGTGGTGGTATAGCCAGTCAGATGAGGAATCGGAACTTCCAAAAGCATATCGGTAGTCATGGAATAGTATCCTTCGGCCGTAAAGGTCAAGTAGCCATTCCAAAGGTTGGCATCGATACCGACGTTGGTCATGCCGGTCTTTTCCCAAGTGAGGTCGGAATTCTCTACACCAGTAGGTTTGTAACCGCTGACCTCTGCACCACCTTTGTTTCCAAGAATGTAATTGTCAGGACTGAGAGTGGCGAGGTGGGTGTAGTTTCCAATCTGGAAGTTACCGGTCTGACCGTAGCTGGCACGGAGTTTCAAGTCATTGAGCCAGCCGCGGGTGGGCTCCATGAAGTTTTCTGCCGATATACGCCATGCGGCGGATACGGACGGGAAGAAGCCCCAGCGGTGATTCTTGCCAAAACGAGAGGATCCATCTGCACGGATGGCAGCAGAGAACATGTATTTGCTCTTGTAGCTATACTGAACACGGGCAAGAACTGATGCAAGTGACCATTCGTCTGTTCCGGAATTACCTTTAGATACAGTACCACCGTTAATCGTCTGGATGTAGTCGTTCGGATAATCGGTAGCCGTTACGTTCATGCTCTTGTCAGTTTCTTTCTGGAGAGACTGCACCAGAACAGCGTTGATAGAATGGTCTTTGATAGTCTTATTGTAGGTGAGCTGATTCTCCCACAGCCAGTTATAATGGAAGGCCGAAGAGGCATAACCGACAGGGTTGGATTTCTTGCCGTAGTTAGCTTTGCCAAGTGTTTCCAGGTCCTCAGACGTGTAACGGTTGTTCGATGCTCCATAATAAGAACCGCCCAGAGACGTCTGGATAGTAAGGCCATCTATGATATCAAAGCTTGCGAACGCACGGCCGGTCATGGCAACACGAGTAATCACATCTTTCTTCAATGTGGCAAGGGCAACCGGATTCAGTATTTCATTGTGTTGGTAGTCGTTTCCGATTCTCCAATAACCATTGCCCAGGAAGTTGAATGTTCCATCCTCGTTGTAAACGGGCCACATAGGGTTATAGGCAAGGGCCGACTGGACAACACCACCATCGCCATAGGCGCCGGATGCGTTTACACGGTTGGACTTGGAATATGAAGGCGCAAAGTTGACGCCGTATTTAAATCGGCCTCTCTTTCCGTCCAGGTTGAAGCGGACAGAGTATTTCTTATAGTCGGAATTAATAATGATACCCTCCTTGGAAAGGACATTCCCAGAAATGAAATAATTAATGGAGTTGGTCTTCCCGGAGAGTGAGAGATTGTGACTGTGCGTATTGGCTCTGCGGAAGATTTCATTCTGCCAGTCGGTATTGGTCAAGCCAGCCTGACCCTCCAGATAAGGGATAATCTCAACGGGATAGTTGGCCCAGGAATCAGAACGGGAACCATTAGGATCTGTGCCGCCGGGGACTGCATCATAATAAGCATTGTCGTGAGCTTCCTTAACAATCTGGGCGTACTCATAAGCGTCCATCATTGGAAGCTTTTTGGAAACGACATCCATGGCATAGTAACCGTCATAACTGACTTTCAGTTTATCGGAGTTACCTTTCTTGGTGGTGATGAGAATAACGCCATTAGAACCTCTGGAACCGTAGATGGCGGCTGAAGACGCATCTTTCAGGACTTCCATGGATTCGATATCGTTGGCATTCAAGTTGGAAAGACCGTCTTCAACAGGAACACCATCAATCACATACAAAGGGTCGTTTCCGGCAGTAGCCGAGCCGATACCACGGACACGCACCATAACGCTGTTGCCTTCAGGATCGCCCCCCGTCTGCATCACGGAGACACCGGGCATCTTACCGACCATTGCCTGACGGAAGTCGGCGATAGGATGATTGGCGATGTCTTCCGCTTTGATGGAGGAAATAGCCGTAGAGACGTCTCTCTTCTTGACAGCGCCGTAACCGATGACTACGACATCGTTCAGGATGGTTGAGTTCTCACTCATGGTCACATTGATTTCTGTCTGATTCCCAACAAGAACTTCAACAGTGTCATAACCAATGCTGGAAAATACGAGCGTTTCTTTTGGAGAAACCTCCAGGGTGAACTCGCCGTCAAGACCGGTGCTGGCACCTCTTGTTGTGCCCTTTACGACTACACCGGCTCCTATGACAGGCAAGCCTGAATCATCGAGGACAACACCGTGAACTTGTTTTTTCGCAGGAGTAGTGTTTGCCTGGGAATTCTTTTCCTTCAGGTAAACCTTTTTTCCCTGGATTTCATAAGCAATAGAAGAGCCCGCAAATAGTTTCTGCAAAGCTGCATCCAACGAGACACCAGACACCTCAAAGGTTACGAGCTGATCCGGATTAACGGCCGGACGGGAGTGTACGAATGTATACCCCGTCTGGGACGAAATCTGGTCAAGTACCGTCTCCAAGCGTACCTGGTTAGCCTTGATTGTCACGTTCTGGGCAACCGCTGAAATGGCGATAACCAGCATGGCAATCACTGTTACCAATTTCTTGAATGATTTCATAAACTTGATTTGTTAATAATTATTTGGTTTAGTATGTATATTCTTATACATACAATAGACACCTTTAAATGGAAAATATGTGAGTCCTTCTTTGAAATTTTGTGCATTTTTGTGTAAGTTTGTACCCGTTAACCCTTCATATAATGGAGAAAGATAATTCATATTCTGAACTCGAAGACAAAAATTTGATGCTTTTGGTTGCCGAAGGAGACCGAGAAGCGTTTACTTGCTTATACCATCGTTATTTCTATTATCTGTTTACCCTTGCTATGCGCTATATCAAGGATGAATCGGAGGCTGAAGACGTTCTGCAGCAAGTCTTTTTCAAGCTTTGGGAGATGAGAGATTCGGGCATGATTAAGGATAATGTAAGAGGTTATCTATTTGCTATGACTCGTAACCGTATTATGAATTATGTGCGGGACAAGAATCGTCTTCTTCAAAGGAATTATCGGCTTTCACAGGGGGTTATCGAAGAAGAGCACGATATCTGGGTGATGGCAGACAAGGAACAACTAATCTCCGAAATGAAGAAAGCCATTGAAAGTTTGCCGCCACAGCAAAAACGAGTAGCCAATCTAAGATGTGAGGGACTGTCCAATCAAGAGATAGCATCACGCCTGCATCTTTCTCTCAACACAGTTAATTCCCATTACGCAAAAAGTCTAAAAGCTTTAAGAACCGCTTTAGGCGCCTTGATGAGTTTCATCCTAATCTACGTTGGACTATGAACCCACCTGACGAAATAATTATTAAACGGGTCCTTAATAACAAGGGAACCGCCAAAGAAGCGGAAATCGTTGCGGAATGGCTCGCAACGGAAGATGGGCAAAATTGGCTGGCAACCGCATTGGAGAATGACTCCACTGATATCTTGAAGGGATGTATTCCCACGCTGGATAGCCAAAATGTAGATTTGGTGTTAAAGCAGATCTTAAGGCGGATTGAGAGACAGCGCAGATCGAGAATAATCTGGGCCGTGGCAGCGGCCGTCGTCCCTTGTATTCTTATTGCTTCCATGTGGATTCATGTTAACAATAAGACCGGTGGAGCACTGGCCAGGTCTGAAGAAATGGAGCAAATAGATTTGTGTAACGGTGAACAGCGCGATGTGTTTTTTCAGGATGGCAGTTCAGTCAAGTTGAACAGCGGCAGTAAGTTGACTTTCCCCCGCTTCTTTGGCCTTAAATCCAGAGATGTCTATCTGACGGGCGAAGCTTTGTTCCAGGTTGCACATAATAGTGGACGGCCTTTTATTGTTCACTTTGATAAGAACCTGAGTGTTGAGGTTAAAGGAACTGTTTTTAATGTCTGTGCTTACGAGAATTCAAAAACGGTTTCCGTCGATTTATACGATGGAGCCGTCGTATTCCGCGATGGCTTTCGGAGTATCAGCATGGAGCCTAATCACTCCCTTTGCTATGATAAGAAGACAAGAAAAAGCACTTTGAGTCGATTGAATGGCCGTCAGGAAGATATCCCTTGGATAAATGGGATACTGGTATTCCGAGATACTCCACTCATTGAAATGACGGATATTCTTTCGCGGCAATTTGGCGTTACCATTAAAGTGGAATCTGATTCAGCCAAAGAACTGACATATTCTCTGAAAACTGCACCTGGCGAGGCTTTGGAGGATATATTCACGGATATGGAGATGGTATCTTCAATTAAAGTGCAAAAGATATCAGAAGGTAATTATGTAATTAAGTAGCCTCCAGAATGAAAGCATTGGTATTTGACTTCGGCGGTGTTCTTGTCGATTGGAATCCGCACCACCTATATGATTCCTATTTTGGCAGTAAAGAGAAGGCTACGTGGTTTTTGGAGAATATCTGTACGAATGAATGGAATTCGCAGATGGACGGCGGAAAACCCTTCTGTCAGGGAGTTGCTGAGCTATCGGCTCAATATCCAGAATACGCCAAAGATATAGAAGCGTACTTTAATCGGTGGATAGAGATGATGGGGACTGAAATTGAGGGGATGTATGGATTACTCCAAGAGTATAAAGCGAAGGGGTACACCATCCTCGGCCTCACTAACTGGTCTTCCGAAACTTTCTGTCAGGTGAAGGATGTCTATCCCATTTTCAAGCTTTTAGATGGGATGGTCGTCTCGGCCGAAGAGCATTGCATAAAACCATCTCCCAGAATTTACCAAATACTTCTGGAACGTTTTGGACTGAATGCCTGTGACTGTGTGTTCATCGATGACAGGCAGCCCAATGTAGATGGAGCAGACGCGGTTGGAATGACCGGTATTCTTTTCACAAGTGCACAGGATTTGAGAGAAAAACTGGAGTCGGTACTATAGAGGAGTTTCCTATATTGCTTTTGCGTTAGAACAACAGAAATCCCCGGACGGGCCGGGGATGAGGGTAAGTTCATGGCTTAATCTTTCAAGCAACCAAGCGGGACCACGTACACACCATCGTCGCGGCGATAAGCAATCTCACCAATGCCGATGAGCACCATCAAGAAAGAAGGCTTTTTCATCTTGGTAGTGTCAATCTTGTCACGAAGCTTCTTAAGTCATCCTTTCGCAAAACCGTGTTTTATATGACGACTTCTGCAACTATCGCCACCAATCCTAATTCCTCAATCAACCTCTTTGCGTCATCCGGAAGTCCCGCCACAATCTCTTCCAGTGAGGGCTCTCTGGAGGAAATTGTAGCTGGGCTCCCGGAGGTAGAGGCATGTCCTCGGTAAACATAAAAAATTCTGTTTCAGGTAGTCATTTTCTTCTTTCGGTAGTTGGAATACTCGCGCAAAAAGTGTATATTTGTACAACCTGTGATAGGGAGCAATACACTGCGGATTTTTGATCCTGCTTGACGGTGTTTTTGATGGCCATTTCAAGTGGCGGCGGAATTCTACGGAAATCTATGGAATTTTATAGCCCCAAAAAGTTACCGCAAAAGTTACCGCAAGCCGTAAAAACCGAAAGTTTAAGCCTCGGAATTTAGAGGATTCTTCAAGCGAATATTGGCCGAATATTGATTGATGTTCAATTAGTTGCAGAAGATGGCCAATAAATTAACACAAGGTATGGTAAGTGCTACTATACATCTTGTGGAACGAGGAAGAATATTGATTAATAATCAAATAGTTTACATTAATGCCGGGAGGATTGCCCGGCGTTTTTGTTTTATAACAAAGATAATATAACTATTTTTGCATCCGGAAACTCTTTTATGACAGACTTTGCAGCCATAGATTTTGAAACGGCCAACGAGCAGCCGTGCAGCGTGTGCAGCGTGGGCGTTGTTGTCGTCAGGGGAGGGGTTATCTCAGATACGTTCTATTCCCTCATACATCCCGAGCCGGAGTATTACCAATGGTTCTGCAGGAGAGTCCATGGTCTGGGACCGGAGGACACTGAGGATGCGCCGGTTTTTCCGGAGGTATGGGCACGCATCGCTCCCAAGATTGAAGGTCTTCCGCTGGTTGCCCACAATGCGCGCTTCGACGAGGGCTGCCTCAAGGCGGTTCATCGTGTCTATCAGATGGATTATCCGGATTACGTTTTCTACGACACTCTGGCTGCATCCCGCCGTCAGCTGTGCCTTCCCAATCATCAGCTCCAGACAGTTGCTGCTGCCTGCGGGTACGACCTCACAAACCATCATCACGCCCTTGCCGATGCAGAGGCGTGTGCAGCAATAGCGGTAAAACTGCTGTAAAAAGCGCTCTTAGATATAAATCAGATCTCGGCAAAAATCAACCAGTCGGGATGATTGTATGTCAGGTATCCCGTGATTACTATTATAGAAACGATGAGGAATATCCATAACGGCCACAGGTTTCTGACGACAGTGCTTTTACGCAGGCGTTTTGCCAGAAGTACGGCTCCGACCATTGCCGATACGTAGATGACCATATCCAGCGGCAGCAATTCGTGGCGGATGAAAACCCAGTAGGCAAAAAAGGCTCCGATGATCAGCGGCTCTACAATGAGCACGCCAAGCAGAGGCGCCCCCACTTCCCGGATGTCGCGGCGGCTGATAATCAGATAGAGGCTTAGCAGCAGCATAGGGTAGAAGACCATTTTCATGTGCGCCATAACGCTCTCGGTTACGGGGAAAATATAACCAAGGAAATGGTTGAAAAAGGGCAGGTGATGCACAAAATGCATACTTGTGCCGATGATTGTCAGCACGATGATGGCGGTTATGGTTTCTTTCCTGGACATCTTTGTCTCTTTTTAAAGACAAAATAAGTGATAAGTTTTTGCAACTGGGTTGCAAATAATCACTTGCCGATGCCGAGGCCTGTGCTCAAATAGCTTTGAAACTACTCTGAAGTTTCTTCATTATATATATCTTCGAAAAGGCTGCGAAGCAGTTCCTGGTCGGCTATTATTTCCCGCAGCCTGGCCAGAGGGGCTTCGTTGGGAGAGCCGGGGATAAGGAGGTGTAGGTAGCCGCCCTCTGCATACTTCTCGTGAAGGTGATCAAGTGTGCGCTGCCAGTGGCCTTCCTTGTCCAGGTCCGGATAATGCGACAGCCCAAACTGCACGGTGCGGCGGATGATGGTTTCCGGGATAATCATCCTGTCTGCCTCTGCCACCAGGGCGCCATAAATACTGCGTGGAGGCGTTGTGGCCGATGCCCTGTGGTCTTCTGCCGCCTGGGCGATGGTCTCTATCTGATCTTCGGTGAACCATTGGCGGAGTTCTGCAAGAGCCCTTATGATTCGGCCGCTTTCAAGATGATGCGTCTTGCGATCTACTTCCAGGCCAAGGTCGTGGCATGCGGCCGCGGCAAGGAGCATGTCTGTATTTACATCGTACCGCTTTCCCATTTCAAGGGCACGGTCTATGACAGCGTGTGCATGGTCTTCCCTGTGCGCTTTGTCATAGGAAGCGTAGCGGGGAATGATGCTGGACTCTATGTATTCTATAAGCGAACCGTTCATACTTGTCCGCAGTATTTCTTGCCCGGGATGAACAGTGACACTTGTTTGCAGTAATTGGCGTATTCCGGGTATTTGCCGCCGCTTATCTCTTCTGCAAGGGCGGAACTTCCCTGGAATAGAACAACCAGCAGAAGGGCACCTATGATGCTCCAGTTGATTATTCCCATGCCGGCGCCGATGGAGAAGATGTAGAAAGAGACCCAGATGCTCTGCTCCGCGAAGTAATTGGGATGACGGCTTCTTCCCCACAGGCCGTGGGTGTTGAATCCCTTGTTAAACGGCTCAGGAAGGTCCTCCAGCTTTTTGCCTTCTTTGAGCATGGCCCATTTGCGTGTCTGGAAGGCCCACTGCTGCTCATCGGCCACGGCCTCCCAGATGATGAATCCCAACATCAGAAGCGCTGCCACAATGTCTAATACGCCAAAGGGAGCGTCCGATTTCATGGCAACAAGTGCAGGGAAAGTGGTCATGAGAACCAGGGCGTTCTGGTAGATGCAGATGAAGCCAAGGTCGAATAGGGCCCATGCCCAGCGCTTTTTGAAGGCGGGGCCGGAGCGGACGACTGCCCAGCGGTAGTCTTCTTCGCCTTCCCAGAATTTAAGTTTGTAGGCACCTTTCCTGGCAAAGTTGAATGTGAGGCGGATTCCCCACAGTGTGGCCAGGACGGCCATGACTACCAGCCTTGTCTGCAGCCCTCCATTAAATGCAATAATCCATGTATATGCAATAGGAAGGAGACTCCAGAGCTTGTCCATCTGCGAGTTGTTGCCGGTTGCTTCCCCGACGAAAAAACAGAATGCGGCACTGAGCGCGGCGTTTGTTCCAAGCAGTTTGAGGACGGAAAGCTGGTCCTGGTCAAGTACCGGACCCACAAAGTAGTACAGAAGGGGACAAACAATGATTGACAGCAGAAGCAGGGTTCCCATCAGGGGGATATTCATTTTCATAGGTATAGGTTTTATTACAATGCGGAAGGAAAAGACCGAAGGAGGCTGTCCACGGTGTCAAAACTCTCTACAAGCCGGCGGTCTTCCACGGTGAGCATGCCGGTGGCCACGTAGTGGTCCAGCAGCTGCAGGAATGGATTGAAGAAGCCGCCAATGTTCAAGACAATTACGCGGCCATGGTATTGTTGGAGCTTCACAAGGACATGGGTTTCAATGAGTTCGTCCAGTGTGCCGATGCCTCCGGGAAGGGCGATGGCCGCTACGGTGTCCCTTCTCATCTCTTCCTTGCGCTCCGACATGGTTTCTGTCCATACCACTTCCGACAGACCGGGGAAGGCGACATCCTTCATGAAGCGGGGGAGTACACCCTTGTGGTAGCCGCCGCATTTGACGACGGTGTTGGAGATAACGCCCATGGTTCCAAGGCGAGTACCGCCGGACACAATTCCGTAGCCCTTATTACACAGACCTTCAATTATTTTGGCTGCGCTTATGTTGTACTCTGCAGGGCAGGCCTTGCTTGCAGAGCAGAAGAAGACAATATTTTTCATACTAACAGTTTTACGAACGATTCCGGAAGGCAGACATTTGGAAGCGTAACGGCCTCTGTGAACAGAGGGGCTATCTCCCTGTCCCTGAATCCGGCAATTCCGCAACCTATGCGTGTGACGTAGAAGAACAGCTCCGGATGTGCCTTTGCAAATTCAATAAACGCATCCACATACGGCTTTATGGTTTCCACGCCGCCCTGCATTGTGGGGATGGCATAGCTTTGGCCCCTGAGGCCCACGCCGCAGCCCATTACCGCGCCGAACTTGCGGAATGCAACATACGCCGCACCGCCGCCGTGCATGCCGGCGAGGTTGCTTCCGAAGACAAACACCTCATCTGCCTTCAGGCTCTCTATGAGCTCCGGCGTATATGCCGGGCGCACAATACCGTTATACTCTCTCATTTCTTCCGCTAATTTAGTGAATAGCCGCGGAAATACCAAATTGAGAGAGGCCTTACGGTTCAGTGACAATGTGGTCATGGCTGTTCTCACAATAAGCTACGGCACACTTAATCAGAAGTGCAACTGCACCTGCATACAGGCATACGGAAAGGATAATCTCTAACATGGCTCTGTCTTTTATTTTTTGCAAAGATACGCGCCGCTTGCGCCAAACCACCGCGCAAGCTAAAATATGAAATTCAATGCAGCAGCGCTTACTGTTATCGATGAACAAAGCCGAATTGCGTGGAGATAATTCGTTGAGTACAAGTATGTTACATGATTGTCCCCGGGGCGTATGGCCTCTTGCCTCAAACACTCATCCTCAAAAACAGGGCAAAAACGAGGACGACCCCCACGGAAATAGGGAGTCGTCCTTTAAAAATGGCTTAAAGCGAGGACGGGTTACTGCTCCTTGATGATTTCCATGCCAAGGCGCATGGCGTTTTCGTTCATGGGGATGAGGTGGTGGTGGCGCTCGGGGAGGGTTTTGCGAAGGGCCTTGAGCACGCTCTCGATGGTCACGATGGGGTGAACCTTGAGGAAGCCGCCAAGGACAATCATGTTGAAGACCTTGATCATGTTCATCTCCGCGGCCTTGTCCATGGCGTCTATCCTGTACACGTGGATGTCTTTTCGTGTGGGCGGGACATTGATGCCGTAGCCGTCGTAGATGAGGGTGCCGCCGGGCTTTACCTTGCTCTCGAACTTCTCCAGCGAGGGCTGGTTGAGGACGATGGCGGTGTCATAGGATGAAAGGATAGGGGAGGAGACGGGCTGGTCACTCACGATGACCGTGACGTTGGCGGTACCGCCGCGCTGCTCCGGGCCGTATGCCGGCATCCAGGTCACTTCCTTGTCTTCCATGAGGCCGCTGTAGGCCAGTATCTTTCCCATAGAGAGGACGCCCTGTCCTCCGAATCCGGATATGATGATTTCGTGTGTCATAATGCGTTCCTCCTATTAACCTTTGTCCTTGAGGTCTCCCAGCGGGTAGAACGGAACCATGTTCTCTTCCATCCACTTGTTGGCCTTGTCCGGGGTCATTTTCCAGTTGGTGTTGCAGGTGGAAACTATCTCCACAAGGCTGGAGCCCTTGCCCTGCATGGAATACTCGAATGCCTTCCTGATGGCTTTCTTTGCCTTGAGAATTGCGGGAACTTTCTCCACACTCTGGCGCGTTACGTAGCATGTGCCTTCTAGCTGTGCGGCGATGTCGGCAATCTTGAGGGGATAGCCGTGGAGCTTGGGGTCACGGCCGTAGGGGCAGGTGACCGTCTTCATGCCCAGGAGGGTTGTAGGAGCCATCTGGCCGCCGGTCATGCCGTAAATGGCGTTGTTGATGAAGATGATGGTGATGTTCTCTCCACGGTTAAGGGCGTGGATGGTCTCTGCGGTGCCTATGCAGGCGAGGTCGCCGTCTCCCTGGTAGGTGAATACCAGGCGGTCCGGCCACAGGCGCTTAACTGCGCTGGCAAGTGCCGGGGCGCGGCCGTGGGCGGCTTCCTGCCAGTCCACATCAATGTATTTATATGCAAAAACCGCGCATCCCACGGGGGAGATTGCGATGGTCTTGTCTGCCATTCCCATCTCTTCGATGACCTCGGACACCAGTTTGTGTACTACGCCGTGGCTGCAGCCGGGGCAATAGTGCATGGGAACGTCGTTGAGGAGTTCCGGTTTCTTGTATACCAGATTCTCTTTCTGGATTATTTCTTCTTTTGTCATAAGGCTCAGCGCATTAAAGGGTCATTTTCTTGATTTCGTTAACAACCTCTTCCGGCTCCGGGATAATGCCGCCAAGACGGCCGTACCACTTCACGGGGACATTGCATTCTACAGCCAGTTTGATGTCTTCCACCATCTGGCCGGCGTTGATTTCCAGAGAGAGGATGCCCTTTACCTTCTTGCCCAGTTCACCAATCTTCTTGCTGGGGAAAGGCCACAGGGTGATGGGCCTGAGGAGTCCTACCTTGATGCCCTCCTCGCGTGCAATGGCTATGACCTTCTTGGCGATACGGGCTGCGGAGCCGAATGCAACAATCAGATACTCAGCATCTTCCGTCATGTACTCTTCATAGCGGACTTCCTTTTCCTCAATGACTTTGTACTTGGCCTGGATGCGGAGGTTGTTCTGCTCCATCTCTTCCGAGCGGAGTTCGAGGGATGTGATGATATTGGGTTTGCGCATGCCTATGCGGCCGGTGGTTGCCCAGGGGCATTCCCTGGCAATCTCTTCCGTGGTGCGGCGGGGCTTGAAAGGAGGAAGGACCACCTTTTCCATCATCTGGCCGATGGCGCCGTCGCTGAGGATCATGGCGGGGTTACGGTAGCGGAAAGCCAGCTCGAAGGCCAGGTCTACGAAATCCGCCATTTCCTGGACCGATGCGGGGGCAAGGGTGATGAGCCTGTAGTCTCCGTGGCCGCCGCCTTTGACGGTCTGGAAGTAATCGGCCTGGGAGGGCTGGATGGTGCCAAGTCCGGGGCCGCCGCGGGAAACGTTGACAATAAGGGCCGGAAGCTCCGCGCCTGCCATGTAGGAAATGCCTTCCTGCATGAGGGAGATGCCCGGGGACGATGACGATGTCATGACTCTCTTCCCGGTTGCGGCGCCGCCGTAGACCATGTTGATGGAAGCGACCTCTGATTCTGCCTGAAGAACTACCATGCCGGTGGTCTCCCAGGGCTTTTCTGCTGCCAGGGTTTCCAGGACTTCTGACTGGGGAGTGATAGGGTAACCGAAGTAACCGTCGCAGCCGCAGCGGATGGCGGCGTGGGCAATGGCCTCATTGCCTTTCATGAGGGTGATTTCTTTCTCTGCCATAATTACTCCTCCTTTTTACGATAAACTGTGATACATCCGTCCGGGCATACGATTGCGCAGGAGGCGCAGCCGGTGCAGGTGTCTTCCAGAACCGTCTGGGCGTAGTTGTAGCCCTTCTGGTTCACGTTTTTTGTGGTTAGGGCAAGAACGTTCAGGGGACATGCCACGATGCACAGGCCGCAGCCCTTGCAGCGTTCTATGTCTACCACTGTCGCTCCTTTCATTTTAGCCATATTCGTTTTATTGTTATTGGTTGTACATATCTTTGTTGTAGAAGGCAAGGATCTCGTTGGCTATCTCCAGGGCCTGCTTTGCCGGGCTTTCCGGGTTAAGGTGGATGGCCTCCAGGTAGTTGTTCATGGCCATCTGCCAGTTGCCTTTCTTGCGCCAGGCGTTGCCAAGCAGGTAGAAAAGCTCATCGTCCATAACGCCGCCTTCAGCGCGGTAGCTTTCCGCCGCGGCGATGGCTTCATCGGCCTTGCTCTCTGCAAGGAGACTCCTTAGCTTCTCCTTCATTACTTGGGATCGTTCACGAACATGCACCAGCCGTAGGTGTCTTCCTCAAGGCCTTTCTGGATGCCCACTATGCGGTTGTAGAGCTTGGAACTGACGGGACCGCACTCCTCTCCGTACCTATATTCACGGGTGATGGTGCCGCTTTCCAGGGTGACCTTGTCATCAATTCTGGAGATGGGGGTAATTACCACGGCGGTACCGCAGGAGTTCACTTCCTCGAAGGTTTCAAGCTCGTCGATGAAGATGGTGCGGCGCTCTACCTTGAGACCGAACTCCTCAGCCACTTTGCGGAGACTCTTGTTGGTGATGGAAGGCAGCACGCTGGGGGAGTTGGGGGTGATGTAGCAGCCGTGCTTGATGGCGAAGAAGTTGGACGATCCGAACTCCTCTATATGCGTATGGGTTGCGCTGTCCAGGAACAGGAGTTCCCTGTATCCCATCTTGTGTGCCAGGTTATATGCGTGCAGGGACTGTGCGTAGTTTGCACCCAGTTTGTAGCCGCCGGAGCCGTAAGTGGCGGCGCGGTCGTAGTTGCGGGAAAGAACGGCGGTGCCGGGAACCAGGGCTTTGGCTCCGGAATAAGTTCCCACTGCCGATGCCATGACAGCGAACATCACGTCCTTGGCGCTCTTGATGCCCAGCTGCGGGTTGATGCCGAAAAGGACAGGCCTCAGGTACAGGGAAGCGCCGCTCTCATAAGGAGGGATGAAATCCCAGTTCTCCTGGACGCACATCACGCACATGTCGATGAACATCTCTATGGTGGGGGCGGGCATGTCCAGATAGTTGGCGCTGGAGGCCATGCGCTTGGCGTTTTCGTCCGGACGGAACATGCGGACGCGGCCGTCTGCTCCGCGGTATGCCTTGAGGCCTTCGAAGCATGAAGGGGCATAGTGGAACACGCCGGCAAAGCAGTGAAGGCTGAAGTTGAAGTCACTTGTTACTTCCGGCTTTGTCCACCTTCCGTCAATGCACTTTGCGAATACTATTGCATTTGTGGGATAGTAGTTGAAGGATCGTTTTGAATAATCGATTTCTGCCATGGTTATTAATTATAGTGTGTGTTATTAGTCTTCTATGATTCTGTCCTTGTTGTATGTGTGGATCTTGGTTGCGCCGGCAAGGATGATGTAGCCGTTTTCCGCCAGGGATTCAAGTTCGTTCTCTCCGGGATAGACCTTCACGGGAGCCACCCAACTTACCTTCTTTGTGATTGCGTCCGTTATGTCCTTGCTGAACGCTACGCCGCCGGTGAGGATGATGACGTCTACCTTTCCTTCAACCAGGGCGCCCTGGGCTACGATGTATTTGGCGATGTTCAGGATAAATGCCTTCATGAATACCACGTACTCAGGGGCTCCTTCGTTGGCCTTCTTTACTATTTCGCGCATGTCGTTGGTGCCGAAGTACGCCACGGCACCACCCTGGCCGATGAGCTTTTTCTTCACCTCCTGCTTGGTGTATTTGCCGCTGAAGCACATGTCTATGAGGGGGTACGGAGGGCAGCAGCCGGCGCGTTCCGGAGTGATGGGGCCGTCGCCGCCAAGGCCGTGGGAGGTGTCGATGACCTTTCCGCCGCGATGGGTGGAGATGGTGACGCCGCCGCCCATGTGGCAGATGATGGCTGTTGTGTCTTCTGCCTTGCGGCTGGTGTCACGGAGGTATCTGCGCATTATGGCGCGGGTGTTCAGGGCATGGAAAAGCGTACGGCGAGGGAACTCCGGGATACCGCCCACATGGCACTCAGGGAGCATTTCATCTGCCATGGGAGGGTCTGCAACGTATGCCACGCAGGGACCGAATGGGCCGTCATGGCCGCGAAGGTCGTTGATCTCGTGAGCTATGTTGTCCCCGATGAGAGCGCTCAGGTTGCAGGCGTGGTTGCCTTCGCGGGAGGTGGAAAGGACCTCGCGCATATCTGCGTTGACGTTGTAAACGCCGGTGATGCAGGGGGTGAAAAGGCCTCCGCGACACATCACAATGTCGATGTCCTCCAGGCGGATGCCGCACTCCTTGAGGGCATCCGTGATTGCCTTGGTACGCATTGCGTCCTGATCCATCACGTCCGCAAACTTGGAGAGTTCCTGCACGGAGTGCTCCAGCTTCTTGTCCAGAAGGATGTCTCCGTCCTTGTAAACAGCGAATTTTGTGGTGATTGAACCGGTATTTACTACCAGTATCAGGCCTTTGGGTGCTTTTCCGTTTATGTTTCCTATTGCGCTCATAAGCTATTTTTCAAATTTGCTTACAATTTCGTTATTAATTTTGAGATTTACAAATAATTCTTAATTATTCTGCCCCGTCCGGGAAAAACGCTGTATTTCCGGGTCTCCGCCCTGATTGACCCTCCCCGTCCGGATTTTTGGCCATTTTCGTGCCCTGGCATGATGCCATTCTCATCCCAGGCCACGTTTTCCAGCCTTTTCGTGGCCCGGGATGTTATTTGCTGCTGAATGCATTCTGCCGCTGCCGTCTACTTAAAGCCGTGGAGATAAAGTACTGAATATCAGCAAATAAGCTTATCGTCCCTGGGGAAAAGGGACCAGGGGCATTTGGCTAATGCGCTGTCTATAAGATCGTTATCTCCACGGGCACGAGAAGGACGGTGCCCTGTTTCATCATAACCCCGGTTGTTGCAAGTGAGTGCATTATTTATTATATTTGTGAAAACGATTTTACTATGCCGGAAGGGATACTTAGACCACTGTTTGAGTCATATACGGGACGGACGCTTGAGGGGATTGAGGAACTGCCGTCGTCAGGGAGTAACCGCAGGTATTTCCGCCTCGCGGGCGGGACTCTGTCGCTGATTGGTGTCATAGGCACAAGCACGGAGGAAAACCGCGCCTTCATAGCACTTTCCAACCATTTCAGGAGCAAGGGATTGCCGGTTCCTGCGGTGCTGGCGGCAAGCCGGGATTCAAATGCATACATCCAGGAAGACCTGGGAGGGAACAACCTCTTTGACATGGTGGCTGCCGGAAGGGAAAGCGGTGTGTATTCTGAATACGAGGCAGATCTTCTCAAGAAGGCCATCGAGCAGCTCCCGCGCCTGCAGTTCAAAGGTGCAGAGGAACTGGACTGGGACAAGTGCCTGTACAAGGCCTTCGACGCCCGCATGGTGGACTTCGACCTCAACTACTTCAAGTACTGTTTCCTCAAGGCAACGGAACTGGAATTCAACGAGGTCAAGCTCCAGGAAGACTTCGACCGCTTAAAGGCAGACCTTCTCTCGGAAGACAGCAACACTTTCATGCACAGGGATTTCCAGGCAAGGAACATAATGATAAGGGACGGAGAGCCCTGCATCATAGACTTTCAGGGCGGGCGCCGCGGGCCCATCTATTACGATGTTGCCTCATTCGTGTGGCAGGCACGTTCCCGCTTTCCGGAAGCGCTGAGGCAGGAACTCATCCAGACTTATCTCCGCGCACTCAGGAACTTCACCCAGGTGAACGAGAAGCAGTTCATGGAGCGCCTCCGTCTGTTTGTACTGTTCCGCACCATGCAGGTGCTAGGTGCCTACGGCTTCCGCGGCTACTTTGAGAAAAAGCCGCACTTCCTTGCCAGTGTCCCGTACGCAATGGCAAATCTCCGTACACTCCTACGCACCCCGTTCAATGATTATCCCTACCTTAACGGTATACTGGAGCAGCTTACGGCAATGCCACAGCTAAACGAAATCCCCCAGGACAAGCGCCTCCAGGTACATATCCTAAGCTTCGCATACAAGAAAGGCATTCCTGCAGACGGTACCGGAAACGGCGGCGGCTACGTCTTTGACTGCCGTTCCATAAACAACCCCGGCAAATACGAGCACTACCGCCAGTTCAACGGCACTGATCCTGAAGTGATTAAGTTCCTTGAAGACGATGGCGAAGTGACTGTCTTCCTAGATAGCGTCTACAAACTGGTAGACGCCCATGTGAAGCGTTTCCTGGAGCGCAGGTTCACAAATCTCCAGGTGTGCTTCGGCTGCACCGGCGGCCAGCACCGCAGCGTCTACTGCGCAGAACACCTGGCAGAGCACCTTGCCCACAAGTTCAACGTGAAGGTGCTTCTCACCCACCGGGAGATGAACATGGAAAAGATCCTCTAGCATGAAGGCGATGGTATTTGCCGCGGGGCTCGGAACCCGCCTGAGGCCGCTCACGAACACAATGCCCAAGGCATTGGTTCCCATTGCCGGAAAGCCCCTGCTGTACCATATAATGAGTAAACTCCGCACAGCTGGGTACGATGAATTCATCGTCAACGTCCACCACTTCCCGGACCAGATAAGAGATTACCTTGCCGACACGGACTTCAACTATAAGATTTCCGACGAGTCCCGGGAACTCCTTGAAACCGGCGGTGGCATCCTTCATGCAGAGAACCTGATTCTCCCCGCAGAGGAGCCATTCCTGGTGCACAACGTAGACATCGTCTCCAACCTGGACCTTGCGTGGCTTCGTGAAAAATCGCGCCCGGAGGCACTTGCAACGCTGGTTGTCAGTGACAGGCCCACCCGCCGCTACCTTCTTTTTGACAACGACATGCGCCTCGTGGGCTGGACGGACACCTCAACGGGAGAAGTCCGCTCCCCGCATCCAGGCCTTGACCCGTCAAAGTACCGCAAACTTGCCTTCGCCGGCATCCACAACCTCTCTCCGCGCATTTTTGAGTGCATGCGCACCCACGGCTTTTCCGGCCGCTTCCCCATCATGGACTTCTACCTCAAGGTCTGCGCCCTGGAACCCATCTTCGGCGCCACTCCTGAAAATCTGCAACTTATAGACGCCGGAAAATTAGAATCGCTAGCCAAAGCGGAAGCACTGATTTCCTGAAGAGGGCAGATCCTCAATCCTTCCCAATCACCCGTGGGGCTAACGTGCTTATTGATAGCGTATTAGCTAAATGTCCCTGGTCCCTTTTTCCCAGGGGCGATAAGCTTATTTGTTGATATTCAGCACTTTAGCTCCACGGCTTTAAAATGGCGGTGGCAGAAGGTATACGGCGGCAAGGAAGTAAATAGCCATAATTGGGGATTGACTGCCGCAATTTGCTTTTTAATTTTGCCTTCCGAAATCTGATTGACCATGAAGAAGGCTTTGCTTATCATTGCCGTTGCCATTGCAGTTGCGGCATCAACAACACCCATCAAGAAGGGACAGGACGGAACCATTACCATCAATACCAGTACGCTTAAGGCAGATGAAGGCTGTTTTGGCCCCACTCCGGTAATTATCCACCTGGACTCACTGGAAAGGGTGAGCTGGATAGAATTCCTCCCGAATGAAGAGACTCCATCGTACTGGAGCGTGGTGGTGGACAGGCTCTCGCATATCTGGGACGGTGTCCCGGCAGGGGAAGCCGTGAAGATGGAAGTAGACGCCGTGTCCGGCGCCACGTATTCCTCCGAGGGCCTCATATCCAACGTCAGAGCTGGAATAACTTATTATCTTGACATTGCCCAACGGCGCAAATAACATCCCAGGCCACGAAAACGCGGGAAAACGTGGCCGCGGATGACAAAGGGGCGGCATTCAGGCAGTTATTTAGAAAAAATGCGTATATTTGAGGTGAGAAACTTAAACCTTTAACATGCAAAACCGAAAGAGAAGATGGGGAGACAGGTGGGATGCCTACCGTCTCCGCGGACTGGACCCTGTGCATGTGATGATGCCGTATATGTTCGGCAGCCGCATAGAGAACGAGGCCGTCCTGGGTGAGGTCATGGACCTCACGGAGGTAGACAAGTATCTGGCAAAGAAGAACGCCGCCAATCCTGAATTCAAGTACACCTGGTTCCATTTCATAACCGCCGCACTTGCCAAGGCCGTGCTCCTGAGGCCCAAGATGAACTATTTCATAGCCGGTGGCCATTTCTACGAGAGAAAAAAGATTGAGGTTGCCTTCAACGTCAAGCGCAAGTTCACTGACGATGCGGAGGAGTCCATGGCAAAGTTTGTCCTGAATCCGGAAGGGGAGTCTCCCATGGAGCAGGTTCACACCTATGTCCACAAGTTCGTGACCAAGGTTCGCGGTGAAAACCAGAGCGTGGGCGTGGACGACATCCTCAAGTTCCTGAGCCACCTTCCACGCTTTGCATGGCGCATTATGTCCTGGTGTCTCAAACGCATGGAGTACTACGGCATCTATCCCAAGTCTCTTGCCATTGACGATCCTTGCTACTCAAGCGTTTACATATCCAATCTTGGCTCCATAAAGATGAACGCGGACTACCATCACCTCTTCAACTGGGGAACCATATCGCTTTTCGTGGTGATAGGGGAGAAGAAGATGCGTCCCTTCTATAAGGAAGACGGTACGTACGAGTTGCGCAACACCCTGAAGCTGGGACTTACGGTGGACGAGCGCATCGCCGATGGCTACTACTTTGCAAAGACCCTCCGCCTGGTGAGAAAGTTTTTCCAGAATCCGGAGCTGCTGGACCTTCCGGCCGCCGCTCCAATCGACATAGACTAAGACCCTTACCATGAAATACAAACTGGACAATGTGGCAACGCCATGGCTTGAGAGCTATGGCGAGGTGGCCCCTAATCTGGATTACAGCGAAAAGACTATATCCTGCGCCGTCCTTGACACGGCGGTCGAAGAGAAGGATTTCCCGGCCCTTACCTTCATGGGCAAGGCAACGTCGTACACCCGCCTTGCAGCAGAAATAGACCGCGTGGCAAAGAGCTTCTACGCGCTTGGCGTGAGGCCCGGCACCCGCGTTCTGGTATGCCTTCCAAACGTTCCCCAGGCCGTTTTCTGCCTGTACGGACTCAACAGGATCGGCGCTGTTCCAACCATGGTGCATCCGCTGTCGGCGGTGAGCGAACTGGCCTTCTACATGAACGAGGCATCGTGCTCCATAGCCGTCACGCTGGACCAGTTCTACGCCAAGTTCCTGGAGGTGAAAAAGCTCAGGCCGGTGGAGAAACTCATCGTCTGCCGCGTCTCCGACGAACTTGCCTTCCCCCTGAACATCGGCCAGAAACTTATGACGGAGAGGAAGTTTCCCAAGGTTCAGGCCCCGGACATGGTCTGGACCGATTTTCTCAAGCTTGGGGAAAGCGTCACCGGCGGGTATATTGCCGATAAGGACTTCCGCACGGAGGCCGTGGTCCTTTTCTCCGGAGGCACTACAGGTACCACCAAGGGTATAATGCTCAGCGACCTCAACTTCAACGCCCTGGCCTGGCAGACCGCCAACATGTCAAACAAGGAGGTCCACCATTCCAAGATGCTGGCCGCCATGCCGGTGTTCCACGGATTCGGCCTGGGCGTGTGCATCCATACCCTTATGTTCATAGGCGGAACCTCTATCCTGGTGCCCCGCTTCAACGTAAAGAGCTATGCAAAGCTAATCCGGAAGACCCAGCCCAACTTTATTGCAGGCGTCCCCACCCTGTTCGAGGCCATTACCCGCAACCGCTACCTTGACGGCGCGGACCTGAGCTGCCTCAGGGGCGTTTTCTCCGGAGGAGACTCCCTTACCATAGAGCTGAAGAAGAAGTTCGACAAGTTCCTCGCCGACCACAAAGCGACCGTGCGCGTCCGCGAGGGCTACGGCACCACGGAGTGCGTCACCGCATGCTGCCTCACGCCGTATAATAAGGAGAAGGAAGGGTCCATCGGCATACCTTTCCCGGATACGTATTTCAAGATATGCAAGCCCGGCACCCAGGACGAGCTTCCGTACGGGGAGGAAGGCGAGATATGCCTCACCGGACCTTCCATGATGCTGGGGTACATAGGCCACGAGGAGGAGAACCGTCAGACCATGCAGACCCATGCCGACGGCCACGTATGGCTCCACACCGGAGACCTTGGCCGCATGGACGACGAGGGATTCATCTACTTCAGCCAGCGCATGAAGCGCATGATTGTGACAAGCGGCTACAACGTGTATCCGTCCCAGCTTGAGAACATCATCGAGGGTCACCCGGCCGTGCAGAGAAGCTGCGTCATAGGCGTGAAGGACCCCCTCAAGATGCAGAGGGTCAAGGCATTCGTGGTCCTTAAGGACAACTGCCCCAAGGACGATGACATGAAGCAGTCCATCATGAAATACTGCAAGCAGCACATAGCAAAGTATGCGCTGCCTTCAGAGATAGAATTCCGTGATTCCCTTCCCACCACGCTGGTAGGCAAGGTGGCCTACACCGTGCTGGAGAAGGAAGAGGTGGAGAAATGCGCATAAGGCATGGACAGGAGTTCTAAGATCATACGTACCAGCGTTGTAGGTATTGTTGCCAATGTGTTTCTGGTGGCGTTCAAGGCGGTGGTCGGAATCATTTCCGGCAGCGTCGCCATCATAATGGATGCGCTGAACAATCTGAGCGATGCCCTGTCAAGCGTTATTACCATCATCGGCACAAAGCTGTCGCAAAGGCCGGCAGACCGCAAGCATCCCTTCGGGTTTGGCCGCATAGAGTACTTCAGCGCAATGATTATAGCGGTCATCGTGCTGTCTGCCGGCATTACTTCTCTCATAGAGTCCGTGAAGAGGATCATAGAGCCCACCCAGCCAAGCTATACAACGGCTACTCTTATAGTAATAATAGTGGCCATAGTTGCCAAGCTCCTGCTGGGATGGTATGTGAAGAGGCAGGGAAAGCAGCTCAGGAGCGATGCTCTCATCGCCTCCGGCTCCGATGCCCTGTTCGACGCCATCATCACCGCGGCTACGCTGCTGTCGGCCGGAATCATGCTCATCTGGGGCATCTCCCTGGACGGTATACTGGGCGCACTGATTTCCATCGTCATCATCAAGTCCGGCATAGAGATGCTCGCATCCCCGGTGAACGAGCTTCTGGGCGCCAGGGTCTCACCGGAGCTTGTCCATGAAATAAGGCAGGAAGTCATGGCTTTTGACGATGTGCACGGCGTGTTCGATATCATCCTGCACAATTACGGTCCGGACGTGATGATAGGCTCCCTGCACATCAGTGTCCTTGACACCCTGCCGGCATATGAGATTCACGTCCTTACCCGCAAGATTTCCACGCTGATGTCCGTGAAGCACGGAATAGTAATGACCGTGGGCATCTATGCCGTGGCCACCGGAGACAACGTTCGTGCAGACCTTCAGACCAAGGTGCTGAACGCCCTCTCCGCCCACAAGGAGCTTGTGCAGGTTCACGGATTCTATTACTCGGAGAAGGACCGCCTGCTTTCCGTGGACGTGGTGCCGGATATCGACATCCATGACGATGACGCCCTCTGCCGCCGTCTCACATCGGAAATCCAGGCACTTGTTCCCGATACTCAGATAGTGGTTGTCATAGACCACAATTACAGCGACTAACCCGCCCGGACGGCTTTGCCATGAAAGGATCCCGCCTTGTTATATTGCAGTTAACCGGCCTTCTTGCACTATCCTGCACCCAGGCGCCGGCCCCCTGCGGCCCGGTGCCCACCGAAGCGCAGCTGGAGTGGCAGAAGATGGAGATGAACCTCTTCGTCCACTTTGGCCCCAACACATTCAGCGGCAGGGAATGGGGCCTGGGGACTGAGCCGGAAGACCTCTTCAACCCCTCTGATCTTGATTGCAGCCAGTGGGCAGACATAGCCGGCAGGGCAGGAATGAAGGGTATCGTCCTGACGGCAAAGCACCATGACGGTTTTTGTCTCTGGCCAAATCCCGTAAGCAGCCATACCGTGCGTCAGAGCCGCTGGCTTGACGGCGAAGGGGATGTCCTCCGAGACCTTTCCGTGGCCTGCGCCCAGGCGGGGCTGAAGATGGGGGTCTATATCTCTCCCTGGGACAGGAACGACCCTTCATACGGGACGCCTGATTATAATGAGAAATATGCCCGGACCCTCCGCAGCGTCCATGACGGACGGTATGGAGTGCTTTTCGAGCAGTGGTTCGACGGCGCTTGCGGGGAAGGGCCTGATGGCAAGGTGCAGGAGTACGACTGGCCGCTTTTCCACCGGAGCGTACTGAGCCTTAACCCCGGGGCGGTCCTTTTCAGTGACGTAGGTCCCGGCTGCCGATGGGTGGGGAACGAGCGCGGATATGCCGGAGAGACCAACTGGAGCATCCTGACTGCCGATGGCTTCACCCCCGGTGCGGGTGCTCCGCCGGAAAGGAGCCTTACCGAGGGAGATGAAGACGGGCAGTACTGGATTCCCGCAGAGGCGGACGTTTCCATCCGTCCCGGCTGGTTCTGGAGAGCAAGCGAGAACGACAAGGTAAAGAGCGTAGAGGAACTGATGGATATCTACCTTGGCAGCTTGGGCCGCAACGCCCTTCTTCTTCTCAATGTCCCTCCGGACACCACGGGGCGCATCCATCCCGTGGACTCGGCAAGGCTGATGGAGTTCCGTGAGAGGCTTGACCGTGTGTTCGGTGATAACCTCGCCGAGGGCGCGAGCGTCAGGACCTCCTCCTCGTTCGGCTTCCGTTACCGCGGTGGCAACATGCTGGACGGCCGGTATGACCGCTTCTGGGCTGCGGCTGGGAGGGATACCTGCGCTACCTTCGAACTGGAGCTCCCCGGTGAGCGCCTCTTCAGCATCCTGGAGCTGAAGGAATACATACCCCTTGGACAGCGCATCCGCTCCTTCGTCGTGGAGATCCCCGACGGGGACGGGGAGTGGCGCACCGTTGCTCAAGGGACCACTGTCGGATACAGACGTCTCCTGACGTTCCCTCCGGTAAGCGGGCGTCGCATTCGTGTCCGCATCCTGTCTTCAAAGGCCGCTCCTGTCCTCTGCGGCGTAGGGCTGTATCATGCTATGCCACCATCCATGCGTTGCCATGTAATCATCTGACTATCAGGGTGTTGTTTGTAAGTATTTGATTATTAGTATATTACTGGAGACGCTATGGACGGTGTCATGATTTCCTACCGCAGCGACGTGTGCATCCGATAATCTGCGTTCAAGTTTCACTGGCACCACATTATTGCATAACTGTGTACGAAACTGTGCACAAATAAAATAAGCCGCTGAAAATCAGCGGCTTATGTGGTGCTGGGAAGAATCGAACTACGATTTAGTTCGGTTCCCTATGGTTTCCGAAAGGCTCGTAAAGTTCGTATTTTCAAGTTTTTGCAAATAAATTTGGTCGTTTCAGTAGTTCTCAGTATA
>Ga0129306_1001185_pt1 | contig 31816 bp, 29 predicted proteins | sample P827metagenome_FD_94438 | JGI IMG/M metagenome (GOLD analysis project Ga0129306, IMG submission 94438) | Capybara group fecal microbial communities from Wisconsin, USA - P827 metagenome | ecosystem: Host-associated > Mammals > Digestive system > Large intestine > Fecal | place: USA: Wisconsin...
TATAGCTTTACACTCATTAGGGGTGGACGAATTATCCTGAACAGAAAAGGTTCCTTTAGTGATTTTGCAATTTCCTCCCCTAATCACAAGAGCACTTAGCGGGCCTGTCATTTCAATATTTGATGCTCCTGTATAATTACCGCCCCAGATAGTCAAATTGCCATAATCCAACTGTATAGCTCTTCCATATGCGGCACCATTTGCTTTGCCATTCAAAGTAATGCCGTTGTTAAGAAAAACGTTTGCATTATCATGTGCAATATGAATGACTGAGTTTGACGCATTACTTGCATTTGCTTCGAAAGTAAGGCTACCAGAACCCTTCACCGTTAAGTAACCACCATTTGCGACATACAGCAATGAATCCACGCGACAAGTGTTTGGTGCTTGACTGGCTGTGAAAACAGATGAACCTTCTAAAATCAATGTCTTTGATGACGTAACTGTTGCGCCTGAGATAAGCGTTGAACCCTCTTTGCTAATCATATCGTTCAAAGCATTGATTTTTACATATCCTATAGAAGTGTCCTCCATAGCTACCTTGAACTCTTCATATGTTGTGCATATAACAGGATCACTTTCACTATCCCCCGCCGCATACGCCACCTGGCTCATGGCCGGGAGCATCCCCAGCACCATGGTCAGCGTCAGCAGCAGACTGAGCAGTTTGCTTGTTCTTTTCTTCATGCTTGATTTCTCCTTATCAGAAAATTTTTGTTTGCCATAATTGGATCATCCGTTCTCCCTCCGAATGGCATCCAGGAGGAAGATTTACGCTTTTTTGTTTTTTGAAAAGCGTGTGGTTCAAAACGCCAATATCAACCACCGCCTTTCTCATTGCCCGCCGCTTTTCGCAATATCTGCTTTCCGCAATTCGGGCAATACAGCGAGTCGGGGGTTAACACCGTATCGCATTCGGGACAGCACTTGTGCTGCCGTTTGTAACGGTCAAAGAGCGTTTCGCTTGATAATCTTTCGCCACAATCGGGACAGAAGGAAGCGGAGGCTTTAATCACTTGACCGCATTTAGCACAGACTTTGGTATTCTGCATTACATTCGGGCCATAACCAAAATCCTCTAAATTCTTATAGCGTACTTTCTGTGTCATATCAGCGAGACCTCCCTTCATAGTTCAGCAGGTTGCCACAGACAGGACAGGTTCTTCCGGGGGGGTCAACCTTTGCGCCGCAGGTCTTGCAAAACTTGGCTTCTGCTTCAAAGGGAGCACATTCGACACATTCCGCCACTTCTGGATTGAACACGGCGTTAATCACAAACTTGCCGCATTTATGGCAAATGTTGAAATGCTTCTTGCCTTCCTTTTCCCAAGCAAGCAACAATTCCTGTTCGGGTGTATCCGCTTTGTAGGTTTTCTTAGTCGTACAGACTAACGCTCCTGTCAGATCACAGAAAAACGTATAGCGGTTTCCACCGGAATCAGTTATGATCTTATAGGTGGCTGTTCTTCTTTCACCCATCAACAACTCTGTCCTCCTTCCGAAATGCCAATAGGTGAACTGTGACTCTTTTTTGAATATTCACAGCTCACTATTGAAAAATTCAATACTATGTGTTATAATATTAAAAATAAGTTCGGGGCGGACTCTGTGTTTCGTTGGCGCGTTGACAGAGTTCTTTAGTTAGGAATAACATTCCTAACTAAAGGGGTACCCCTTTAACTTTTCGGAAAAAGGCAAGACTATACCCTCCTTAATGCACTCTTGCAATTTACATTATACGGATTTACAATCTTTTGTCCCCGTCAAACCCCCCCGAATTGATAGGATGAAATGAAAAAAAGTTTGTTTTTTCTGCGTTTGGAGGCAAAATTGATAGGAAAATTGATAGGTAGGCCGTGGTGGCGACCCCACCGAGGAGGAAAATTATGAAAAAGGCATTATCTCTCATTTTGGCAGGGTTGCTTCTGCTATTGAGCTTGACAGGGTGCTCACAAAAAACAAAACTCGATCCCGATAATCCCGTAACACTGACAATGTGGCACGTGTACGGCGAACAGGCAGACTCCCCGATGAACCGACTGATACAAGAATTTAACGAAACGGTTGGTTTGGAGAAGGGTATCATCATCGACGTTACGATGATGTCAAACGCATCACAAATCGGAAAGAAATTGTTGGACGCACAAAACGACGTTCCAGGTGTTCCGTCTATGCCCGATCTGTTCTTCTGCCACAGCAACAATGCAGAAGAATTGGGTGCGGATAAATTGGTAAATTGGAAAGACCTGTTTACCGAGGACGAGCTGAACAATTATGTGCCGGAGTTCTTGGAGGACGGAATGGTTGGAGATACCCTTGCAGTATTTCCCGTATCCAAATCCACCCACGTACTGTTTGTTGCAGGCACTCAGTTTGACCGTTTTGCAAAAGAAATGAACGTATCCTATTCCGACCTTAATACTTGGGACGGCTTCTTTGCCGTTGCCGAGAAGTATCACACTTGGTCAGGCGGCAAACCGTTCTGCGCTTTGGATTATCCTATCCGTTGTGTTGAACTGAACGCACTTTCAAAGGGTGCTGAGAATTTCTACACCGAGGACGGCTGGTATGACTTCGGAAATGAAATCTTCAAAGAGTCCTGGATGGAGTTTGCCGAGTCATTGGCAAAGGGACATATTGTTGTTTCCGACCTGTATTCCAATACACAGGTTATGACCGGTGAGGTTGTATCGGGCATCGGCTCCTGCGCATCCATTCTTTATTACAATGACACGGTTACATATCCCGATAACACAACCGAGCCGATGAACCTGCAGGTTCTCCCGCTTCCGAAAACCGAGGGTGAGGAATTGCTTGTAACACAAGCCGGTGTTGGTCTTTGTGCATATAAAACCACCGACCAAAAAGCAGAAGCCGCTGCTGTGTTTGCCCGTTGGCTTACCGAGAGCGAACGCAATCTTGAATTTGTTGCTTCTACCGGATATATGCCCGTAAACAAGGATTCTTTTGATAAGATAAAGGAATACGATTTTACAACCGAAGCATATAAGAACCTTTACACTACTCTTAACACGGTAAATGAAACCGCAACCGCTGTCAGAGAGCCGTCCTTTGTTGGTTACTACGCAAAGATCAATCCTTTGTATGATGGACTTCGTGAACTGCAACCCCAGCTTGCAGAAAGATATAAAAGCGGTGAAGATGCCGCAAAACTTGCTGCTGAAACATGGGAGTTGTTCAAATCTGTAAAGTAAGGCGGTGATGGTATGAAATTGTTATCCGCTTTTTCTGAGAAAAGACAGTCAATGAAGCGAAAACTGTTCGGATATATGTTTCTCCTTGCGGTGTTACTGTTGGTTTTGGTGTTTGCGGGATTGCTCCTGATCGGACAGTTCACGGGCATAAAACAAAAGACGTATGAAACCTTAGATTTCCAAGCAGATGTGTTTGAAAGACAAATTGACGCCCATATCGACGGTTTGGCAGTAATGGGCATCCAGCTTTCAAGCGATGCCACGACTGCCATTGAAAACTATCTTGCAGATAACCGTATCGCATTTTCCAACCTGAACAATTCGGAAAAGAACGTTTCGGGTGTTCAAGAAGCCTTGTTTGATATTCTCAAGCAAAAGCTGATGGAAACCGATTGCTCTGGTGCTTTTATTGTATTGGATGCGTCGGTAAATACATCCGTTGAGAATGCGGCGCACTCCCGCACGGGTCTTTATCTGCAACACAGTTCCATAGACTCCTCCGACAACGGCATTTTGCTTTACAGAGGGCCTTCCGATCTTGGCAAAAAGCACGGGGTTATGCCACACAGAAAATGGCGTTTGGAGTTCAGTACGGATTTGTTTCCTAACTATGCTCAACTGATAAAAGGCTCGGAATTGCCGTTGCAATGTTCCTATCGAATTTCCGATGTGTTTACATTAACCGGCACTTCGGAAAGATCTGTCTTATTCACACTTCCAATTATAGGCGATGACGGAGCGATATATGGTTTGTGCGGATTTGAGATAAGCGAAAGTTATTTTAAGCATGTATTCAGCCAGCCTTCTAATTTAGATCACGTTGTCTTTGCCGTGAACAGCGGTAATGACGGCATCAAAAATGCCGCTGACTCTTTCAGTTGCGGCATTGCAAACGGATATTACTTAGCACCCAAGGGAGAATTTACTGTTTCTTCCTTTGGAAACGGTTTGACCTTGTTTGAGGGAAACTCCACTTCATATATCGGAGTGACAAAGCAAATCAAACTTTGCAAAGATGATTGCGACTTTTCCATATCGGTACTTATTCCAAAGCAGGATTACAACAGTTGGTCCGCGAATAATACCGTGCGGATTATACTGCTTATGCTTCTTCTCGTTACGGCAACTGTGGGATGCTGTTTCTATTTCTCCCGCAGGTTCTTGTTACCTATCAAGCAGGGGTTGGAGCAAATCAAGCATAAGGAATACGGCGGACATTCCAACGTCACCGAGATTGACGATTTGTTTGCGTTCCTTGCTGAGCAAGACCGTATTGCAGAAGCTCAATTTGCCGAGATGGAAAGTCAAAAAGCAACAATGCAATCTACGCTCGACCAAATGAGCAGCGAAAAGAACGAAGCCGAGCAGAAAGTTGCAAGGCTGGCATATTTAAGGAAAAACGAAGTTGATCCATACGATTACGAACAGTTCCTTATGGGTGTTAAGACACTTACATCTATGGAGCGTACCGTATTTGATTATTACCTTGCGGGCAAGAATGTGAAACAGATTGTCGAACTCGCAGGTATCAAAGAGTCAACCGTTCGATTCCATAACCGTAATATTTATTCCAAATTAGGCGTGAACTCGCTGAAGCAGCTTTTAATGTTCGCAGCTATTATGAAGCGTGACGAAGAAGGAGGAGATATAAAGTGACATTGGCTGATAGGTTAAATAAGATCATTACAGAGCAAAATATCTCAAAAAGAGAATTTGCAAAACGGATCGGAGTTTCTGAAAACTATGTTTATACTCTAACCGGCGAAAGCAAAAAAATCACTACTCTTTCTCCCTCCCTTGCAAAAGTCATTGCGATGGAGTTCGGCTATGATGCCGATTGGATCATGAACGGAAGCGACAAATAAGAAAATACCCTGTGCAGCCAGCCAATCAAGGCCAACTGCACAGGGCATTATTTATTTTAGAAAGAAAGGACGGCGTTTCTCGCGTCCTCGGCGCTTTAGCATTTTGCGCCGCAGAGATAGTCTGCCGCGTCCAGCCATTCCCGCGCCGGAAAAGCGTCAAGCGGAAACTGTGCCGCCGCACTCCGCAGAGCGATATTCGGTCGCGGAATACGCCGCAGATCGGAAAGGTATTCACAGCCCATTTTCAGAGCCAGTAGTTCAAGCAGCGCCATCAAGTGCCTCCTGTGTGAAAATATCCGGTCGGGCAACGGAGATAAATCCCTCCTTGCCGGTGATGACCACATTGTTATAGCCGCTGGCGCAGTGGACAATGAGAATATTGCCGTTTTCATCCCAGCCGGCGACAATCCCTATATGCTCGTCATCGGGATAAAAGGCAAGGTCGCCTATCTGTGCTTCATCCCAGGATATATCCTCACAATAGGCGTGCTGGCTTGCCGCGCCGCCGCAGTGACCAATGACATATGCAAGGGACAAATGGGTGCTTGCTCGTTTAGAACAAATCCAATATCTCTTTTCCAAAGCCCACACGCTTGAATATATCTTTTTTTGTCTAAAGGCGAAGCGATTTGTAACTCTTGAAAGTTCGGAAGAACGAGATATGCGGTATCTTAATCATGGAAGACTTCTTGAGGAACTCGTCCCTCAGATAGAATGCATGGAACGCACGGGAATAATATGCGATTACAAGCAAAGCAGCGACACCAATTGTGTATAGTATCGTCTTTTTGTTTATTTTTTCCATTGCGTTCACCTCTCTTTTTTCTGAAAATGCACTGTCTTTCCGCACAAATTCCGTGCGGATACAAAAAATCGGATAAAGGGATATCCCTTTGCAAAATTTCTCGTTGTAGCAGTACTTTGTGCGATGAATGTTATTTATGCAGCAAAGCATTTCTATTTTTACGAGGATCCGTGGGCTTTACTGCATTATCCGGGATTGCCCATGAACGCCCGAACCGCTCTGCACCGGGGATGCGTCCCTGTGCCACATACTGATTGACACGTCGCTCCGATATACCCCATTTGTAGGAAGTTTCCCGTATGGAGAGATAACCTTTCATACGCCGCTCCTTTCTGACAGACACAACAATACAATATATATTATATACGAATATCCGCAGTTTTTCAAGAATCCGGCGTGAATTGTTCTTGAACTTTTTCTTATAGGTTTGGAAAAATGCAGGGTGTTCACCGTAGTAGTAGTGAGAAAAGAGATACCGCAGCAAGCATAGGGAGTGTAGCCACACTCCCGAAAAACGCTCCCGCCTGTCCTGCCGGATGGCGGCGCGTCTGCTTGTTGGGATAGTCCCAAACCCTTATACGAAAGGACGGTGAATGAATGGCAAACAGAGTGCGGAACATTGTGCTGCGCGTCCCGGTGACGGCGCAGGAACGGGAAATGATCGAGCTGAAAATGCAGCAGATGGGAACGCGCTGCTTCTCCACCTATGCCCGGAAAATGCTGATTGACGGCTATGTTATCAAGATTGATTACAGCGATATAAAGGCTATGACTGCCGAGCTGCAAAAGATCGGCACGAACATTAATCAAATCGCAAAGCGCGTCAATGCTACCGGGGAAATCTATGCACAGGACATTGAGGACATCAAGGGGGTGCTAAATGAGATATGGCTATCACAAAGATCCATCCTATCAAAAGCACCCTAAAGAAAGCTCTGGACTACATCACCAATCCGGCAAAGACAGACGGGAAAGTGCTGGTGTCCTCCTACGGCTGCGGAATAGAAACAGCGGATATTGAATTTGAGAAAACCCGGCAATGGGCAATGAACAAGGGCAACAACCTTGCCCACCATCTGATACAGGCCTTTGAGCCGGGAGAAGTGGACTACGAAAAAGCCCATGCAATCGGCAAGCAGCTTGCCGATGAAATACTTGGGGGCAAGTATGAGTATGTCATATCCACCCACATAGATAAGGGTCATGTCCATAACCACATTATTTTCTGCGCCGTGGATTTTGCCGAGCATAAGAAGTATATCTCCAATCGGAAAAGCTACGGCTTTATCCGCAGGACAAGCGACAGACTGTGCAAGGAAAACGGGCTGTCCGTTGTGATCCCCGGCGCGGATCGGGGCAAGCACTATGCGGAATGGGATGCCCAGCGCAAGGGGACGAGCTACAAGGCAAAGCTGAAAATCGCCATTGATAAGCTCATACCCGTGTCTGCTGATCTGGACGATCTGCTGCGCCGTCTGGAAGCAGAGGGCTACGAGTTCAAGCGCGGCAAATATATCTCTTTCCGCGCTCCCGGACAGGAACGCTTCACCCGCTGCAAGACGCTGGGGGAAGCCTACACAGAGGAAGCCATAGCCGAGCGCATCAAGGGCAAGGTCATTACCAAAGAGCCAAAGCCGGAGCGCAAAGGTGTTTCGCTGCTGATTGACATTGAGAACTGCATCAAAGCCCAGCAGTCGGCGGGCTATGAGCGTTGGGCAAAAATTGAAAATCTGAAACGCGCCGCCCGCACAATGGTATTCCTCGATCAAAACGGCATAGCCAGGTATGCAGACTTGGAGCAGAAAATCGCTGCCCTGCAGGGCGAGAATGAGCAGACAGCGGCGACGCTCAAAGATGTGGAACGCCACTTGTCCGATATGGCATTGCTCATAAAGAACAGCACCACCTACAAAGAGCTAAAGCCGCTATATGACGAATACAAGAAATCCCGTGACAAAGAAAAATATCTGCGCGGGCATGAAAGTGAAATCATCCTCTTTGAAGCTGCGGCAAAGGCATTGAAAGCATCCGGCGTGTCCGGCAAGCTCCCCGATCCGGCAAAGCTCAAAGCCGATTACAAACGCCTTACCGCAGAAAAGGACGCGTTGTATACCGAGTATGGCAAACTCAAAAAGCAGCTCCGTGAGTATGATGCCGTCAAGCAGAATATCGACAGCATTTTGCACCCTGCCCGTGGACGCGAACAGGAAAAAGCGTTGTAGCTGTTCCGACAGTCACACATTATTTACAAATAATTTGATGTGTGATTGTCGTTCTTGTATTGACAATGACACATTATTTCTCTATAATATAATGTGTAGTAGTCGAAAGTGAGGTGGCAGCTATGACCGATAAAGAAAAAATCAAAGAACTATTGGAAGCGTCGCCGGACGGAACAATTACCGCAGAACAGGTGACAGCCGCAGGGCTGCACCGCAGTATTTTACAGGAGCTTGTAGAGCATGGGGAGCTTTACCGTTTCGGGCGCGGCCTGTATGTGCGCAGCAACGCATGGGAAGATGATTTTTACCTGTTGCAGCGCAAGTACGGGCGCGGGATATACTCACACGATACCGCGCTGTATCTGCTGGGCTATTCTGACCGTACCCCGGCGCAGTACACCATGACATTCCCCAAAGGCTACAATTCGCCGTCGCTGAAACAGGAAAGTATCGACATCAAGCGAGTTGTGCCGGAGAACTATTCATTTGGTGTGATTGAACTGAAATCCCCCTGCGGTAATCCCATCCGTGTCTATGACCTTGAAAGAACGCTGTGCGACATCCTGCGCGGCAGCGGCAGCGACATCCAGATCGTGGGCGCGGCAATGAAAAAGTACGCGGCTTCCAAAGAAAAAGACATACACAAACTGATGCAGTACGCGGATCAGCTTCGTGTGAAGCCCAAAGTGCTGCGCTATATGGAGGTGTTATTATGATTACAAAGAATCCGATGCAGCTTAAAGCCTTTATCAAAAAGAAAGCTGCTGAAAAGAACATTTCTGCCCAGCTCGTCATGCAGAACTATATGCTGGAAAGACTGCTGGAACGAATTTCGTTGTCAAAATACAAGCACAATTTCATTCTCAAAGGCGGTTTCCTTATTTCCGCAATCGTCGGTCTGGACACAAGGGCTACAATGGATTTAGATACCACAATCAAAGGCTTTACGCTGACGCAAGAATCTATCCGTGAAATCTTCGGGGAAATCTGCGCCGTGGAAATTGCCGACGATGTGAAGTTTGAGCTGGTGGACATTTCAGACATCCGCGAGGGTGACGATTATCCGGGCATCCGTGTTGCTCTGAAAGCGAACTACCCGCCGATCAGCGTACCCTTGACCGTAGATGTGACTACCGGGGATGTTATCACACCGAGGGAGATTGAATATACCTTTTCTCTGTTGTTCGATGACCGCACAATCAGCATCCTTGCCTATAACCTTGAAACGGTGTTAGCGGAGAAGATCGAAACGGTGCTGTCCCGCAGCATTGCCAATACTCGTCCGAGAGATTTTTACGACATACATATTCTATACGCCCTTCGCGGCGCGGAGTGCAATTCAAAGACGCTGCTGCAAGCTCTGGAACGGACTACTGACAAGCGCGGCAGCCGCAAAGTGTTGGAAGTCTACCCGGACATTATCGCGGAGATCCGCGCAAGCGAACAACTCCGGGGCTTCTGGAAAAAGTATCAGCGTGATTTTGACTATGCAAGGGATATTTCCTTTGACGATGCCTGCGATACTGTCCAGCGCATTATGGACAGTATCACGGAGTAAACAGAAAGTGAGGACTGGATATGGGCGTGATCCTGTTTGGTATTTATATCGTGTTAAGCATTGTGCTTACCGTAATCGGCGTATTTATCGGCAACATCATTTTCTTTGACAGCATATTGCTTGCCGCCCTGTCCGGGCTGCTCTGTCATACGCTATGGACGGTACATCCGGCGTTCTGTCTGCTGATCGGCATTGCCGTGTTCCTACTGCTGTTTTGGTTGCAGCATACGGGCGTCGGATTCTGGACGATTGGCGGCATGATGTCCCTTTTGTGGTCGGCGGCGTTTGGTGTGCTGGCATACTTCATATCAGAACATGATCCGATATGGGGCTGGGTGGTGTTCGGTCTGGCTGCTGTCATTATGGGCAGTCTGCATTTCAAGGCGCGGAGCAGCTATGTATAACGCTTGTTTGTCACCGTTTAGAGTGCCGTTTCCCGGCTTGTAGCAAGACTACCCGGCGTGGAAAATAGCTTGCCCGTATGTTTTCCTTGCTGGGATGAAATATCAAGGTTAAAAGCGTGACAAGGCTTTTGTCCGCAGACAAAAGAAAAAACGCGGGACGCAGCAGCCGGAAGATGGCCACCGCGTCCCGCGTTGCTGTTACTCTGTGTCGGAGAGCGTCATATTAAAATTCGCTTCCTCAAATGCCGCATCGGTCATGTTGTGCAGCTTATGGATCGTCTGCTCGGCAAGCTGGCGCATATCCGCGTCCATGTCCTGCAGGGCGTCGGAGATTCCGGCAAGTGTCCTGTGCCTGTCGGTGTTGTGGTACATACAGATCAGATTTTCTTCCTCTACGGTAAATACAATACGGCTCATGCTCATACCTCCAAATCGTTGCTTTTCTTCTTTGCCGCTGCCTTTTTCGGTGCAGCGGCTTTTTCCTGCCCGTCTTTGAGCTGGCTGCGCACGGATCGGCGCGGATGGCGCAGGGGCAGACTTCGGTTTTCGTCCTTGCTTATCAGCGCATAGATCCCGCGCTTGTCTTTCATGCCGGATAGGTACAGGGATTTATAGGGCAGCATGGCTTGCAAGCGTTCCTGCTCCTTGCTGGATGCCAGGAACAAAAACGCCTGCGATACCTCCACCATGAAATGCGTCCTGTTGGGGCTGTTGGGCGCAGGCAGCTTTTGAAAAGCGTCCGCGATCCGCTGGGCTTCGTCCATAACCTTTCTGTCGGACAGCTCCGCAACATGGCTGCGGACATCTCCCGGCGCAAGCTGCTCCCGCGCTTTTCTTTCGCTGCGCAGTATGTCTTGCAGCGTGTCCGGGTCATTGGGCAGAGCTTCAAACCTTTCAAACTTCCCGAAATCCCTGTCCGGCTGGGCGTCGAATCGGTAATTGGCGGGCTGGTGTCGTATTCCGTTCTCATAGATCAGAGCGTGTGTAACAGCGGGCAGAGCTTCCCGAAATACCTTTTGTGACTGCTCCCGGTAGTCCAGCTCATAGACATTGCCCATAATCTTGCCGTCCTTTATGCCCGTTATCGCAACGGCATAGGCAAGCACTTTGTCGGTGGTCTGCTCGGCATAAAAGCGGAAAGTGTTGTACTCTCGCGTATCTTTGAGAAACACATCCCGTTCCCGCAAGCAATGTGTGCCGGCTGGGCGGGACATCCAGAGAAAGGCTTTGTCCTCCGGGCTGCTGCTTTGCGCCGCCCGTGTCAGAATCCGTTTATCAATATCAAAATCATTCCGATAGTACGCCGTGTTGTGCCGCATAATCTGTTGCAGCGTATCTATCACATCCACATTTTCAAACTTTTTCATTGGCTTACTCCATTTCTAAATCCTTTTTGATGCTGCGCTTTTTCTCCTTGTCCTGCTTCTGCGTCTTTGCCGCCTGCTGCTGGTCTGCTTTGAGCTGGGCGCGGATAGAGGGCTTTTTGCCGTCCCTGCCGCGCTGGGGCGTTTTTCCGTCCTCGGCTTTGACTGCTGCGGCAAGGGCAGACAGGGAAACAAGCTCACCACGCTTTGCCTTTTCTTCCAGCTCGTCAACGGACGGAGTGTTGTTGATCTGCTGGTCGATCATGTTGTAGTTCTGCTCGGTGGACATTTCAGCGGCTTTCAGATAGTTTTCCGGCTGCTCCACAGCGACGGCAAAGGCCTGTGTACCGTTGCCCATGATATGATACTTGCCGTCCTCGGAAGTATGGTGAATACCGTACCCGGTTTCCCGCATCTGCTCCACGCTCATGGAAGTCAAGTGGAAGCTGCCACGGGGCGTAGTAACCTGTTCCCCGGTCAAAAGGTTGTCGGGTGTCGGTGCTGCCTGCTGGTGCTGGGCGTTTCGCTGCAAGTCAATGGGCTTTTCCCCGGTGACGGGCTGAATACAGGAAACATACCCTGCGGCATAGTAAGCGTTGTTGTTAAGCTGCCGCTGCCATGCGCCCGCGCTGGGTGCCCACTTAAAACCGTTTGCTTTCAGCTCGGCACGGGCTGCATCGTCGGGCTTTTCATCAAAGAAGATTTGCAGTCGGTTGTCGGTCTTGTTGGCTTCCACGCGCCCGCCGTCAAACTCCCAGCCCACAAAGGATTTATCTTCGTGCTGCTTTAGCTGCTCAATGCGCCCACGGATGCGCCGGATCTCTGCGTTATTATTGGACAGCTCAAAACTCTGGAAAGGCTTGTTTTTCTCCAAATGCCAGCTCTGCGCCATGCCCTCCTGTAATTCCTTGATCTGTTCCGGCTTTAGGAGCGTACAGCCCTCCAGCGTACCGTGCTTGCGGTAATAGGCATTTACACCTTTCATGGTTTCCTGCGCCGCTTCCAGCTTCGCCAGCTTTGCTTCCAGCTTGGCGACAGCCTGCGGATCGTCCGCGCTGATACCTCCCATGCCTGTGCTGCGGATTTTATCAAGAATCCCCTGCACATCCTGCCACTCCTGCATATTGCGGTCGCGGGCTGCGTTCTGCTTTTCCTTTTTGCGGACAGGGAAATTGCTGCCGCCAGCGATAAGGATAGACGGTACACGGGCTTCAATGGCATAGCTGTTGTTCATGTTCTCCGCAAGGCGTCGGGCGTAGGTGTCAAGGAGCTGGTCGATTCTCTCATGGTGCATGGGATCGACGCGGCTTTTCTGCTGCTGCGCAAGCTCGGCGGCTTGGTCTACCATCTGTCTGTATGCAGCGGTTGCGCTGCCCGGTGTATAGTCCCGGAAGCTGTTTGCATCGTTGGCGCGTCTGGCTGCGCCCTCGTTGATCGGATAATACTTGACGGCTGCGGCTTCCGGCTGCGCCGTGGTGGATTCTTCGGGTACGGCTGCTTCCGGCTGCTCCGGCGCGTCGATGGGCTGCTCCCTCGGCTCGTAGCCGTTGGCGGCGTATTCCTCAACCGTCATGCCCGCTGCGGCGGCTTCCTGCGCGATTTCTTCCTGCACATGGTCTTTGTAGGCTTCCATTTCTGCGGCTTCCTGTGAGAAGTCGGAGAGCTGGGGCGGGTCGGGCAAATCATAATCACCAGCATTGAGCTTTTCCCGGCAAGCGTCCACATGAGACAGCACGGCATTGAAATAGGCAGTCTGCTCCGGCGTCAGCTCCGCGCCGAATTCCAGCATATCCGCTGCGGTGCGCTCCTGCTCATAGAGATTGCAATGCAGACGCATATACGGCACGAACTCGGAGAGGATCATTTCGCGCTCTGCCTGTTCTTGCGCCCACGCTTCCGCGCCCTCATTGCGGATCACGCTGTTTTTGTAGCTTTCATCTTTTGAATAGTATTCGTGGTGGGCTTGGATATGGTCGATCAGAGAGCCGTCCCCGTCGCCAAAGTCCTGCCGCCCCTCGTAATTGTCGGCTTCCCCGTGGAAAGTGAAGTCAATACGGAACTTGGTTTTGTCATACCAGCTCCCGTCATATCCCGGCTGCTCCCGTTCCGTGCGGCGGGTTTCGTCCAGAGATTTGAAAAGGGCGTCGGCACGGGCAAGGGGCATCTGCTCACCCTCGCGCAGCTTGTCGCTTTCGCTCCAAATGATCGTCACGACGGGCTGCATAGCCGGGTCAAGGGACGGCGGCAAAGGCTCGTTCTGCTGGCGTTCCTGCACGGCTGCGGTGATCTCTGCGTCAATGCGCTGCTTCACATGGTAGTCAAGGTGTCCGTGCTGCTGCTCAAAGCCCTTTTCGCACAGTTCATTGACAAGGGCAATGGTTTTCGGAAGATCCTGCACCTGTTCATGGTACTGCACAATCAAGCCGCGCTCGGCATTGCCCAAACGCTGCCCGTCCTGCTCGGCAAGGTCGATCAGCGCGTTTGCCTGTTCTGTGGGCGTTGCATCCGGCATGAAAGGCTTGTCATTCAAAAGCCCGTCAATGCCGTTCCATTTCTCCGCTGTCTGTTCCTGCTGCAAAAACTCCGGCACTTCCGTAAAGCCGAAGCTGTCACAGTAATGGGCAGTTTCGGTGTCCCCATTGCGCAGCACAACGATGTCGGAAACGGAAAGGGAGTGTCCCGTAAAATCTGCCGGGTGGTCGATATTAAAGCGTCGGTAAATATCTTCCAGAGATTCCCCGTCAGCCAGCGGCGCGGAATATACAAGCTCGTAATTGTCCCGCTGCACATCCAGCCCCACAGCCCGCAGACGGTCAAGCGGCTCGAAGCGATAGTCCCGTGTTTCCTCACCGTCTTTGAGCTGGTAAATGGCAAAGGTGTTTTCCGGCTGGGGCGCAGTCTGCTCGGCGGCTTCCTGCAACTGCTCAAAATCTTCAATGGATATGGATTCAATCGCGGACGGGTGAAGCTCATGGAGCGCAAGGATTTCATCACGGGCGGCGGTTATGGACAGATCGGGATTGTCAAGCTGCCCGCCGTCAAGGTCTTTCAGATTGCTGTCATACAGGGTATAGTCATAGCCGTTATCGCTGGTCTGCACATAGAGGTATGTGCCATCATCCAGACGGTAGGCGGCTTCCTGCTCCTGCTGGGGCTGCTGCACCTGTGCCAGCTCAAAATGACGCTGCCATGCTTCTTTTTCCACACCGAAAATGCCGCCCTGCGCGGCGTGTTCGCTGATCTCGTCGGCGTTCAAAACTGCGCCCTCGCTGTTGTCCTCATAGATACGGTAGATCTCCACGCCCTCATTTTCAAAGAGCCGGCGGGCGGCTTCTTCCTGCAAGGGCAGCATCCCGTCCCATTTATAGCCGTATTCGTTCATTTCCTGTACGGTGATTGTGGGATCGGGCATGGGCAGCTCGGCTTGCTGCATACGCTGCACAACACCGTCCTGCAGGACATATCCCTGCGCCGCCAGCGCGTCAAGCGTCCCCTGTGATACCTCGCCGGAAATCTGCATATCGGTATCAGCCAGCATTTGCAAGGTTGCCTGTACCTCGCCGCGGATCGCCTGCTGCTGTTCGGGGGCAAGACTTTCTAATACAGGGCGTTCTTCCTGCGCCGCTTCCCGCTGCTGCTGAAGCTCACGGAAATGCCCGTCAATCTCGCTAATCAGTTCGCTTGCGGTGGCGCGGATGGTTTCAAGGGAAGCCTTTAATTCTTTGATGTCCTTGTCGCTGCTCCATCCGGCAACATAGCCGAAAGAGTAGTCAGAGGTATCAAGCCCGAAGTGCTGGCAAACGGTGTAGGCAATGCTTTCTGCTTCCACCTCACGGGTGCGGCGGCTGGGGCGTTCCTGCTGCTGCTCCGGGGGCGCGTTCAGATCAATGTCATGCAGCTTGGCGTGGGCAATCTCATGGATAAGGGTCTTGACCGTTTGCAGCTCGCTTTCGCCCTCATTGAGTGCAATGCGCTTTTCTGCATTGTGGTAATAGCCGTGTGCGCCGCTTTCAATCCGTTCAAAGCCAACGGGAACAGGAGAAGTCTGCTCCAAAGCCTTGAAAAAGTCCTCGTACTGCTCGACGCTGCCCGTCAGAGAATCCACGGCAATGTCCGGAATCTCCTTGCCGTCTGTCTGGCTCACATCAAAGACGCTTACCACCTTAAAGGCAGGGACGGTGATTTCTTTCTGCTCGGTGACGGGCTTGCCGTCCTCACCGATAATGGGCTTGCCGTCCGGGTCAAGTTTTTCCAGCTCTTTTTTGATTTTATAGGGCGCGGGCGCAAGGATTTTAATGCCCTTTTCACCGCGCTTTACATGGCGTTCAAACTCGTCACGCCATTTGTTAAAGCCAGCTACAAGGGAAGCGTCCGGCTTTTGCATCACGATTAGCAGCGTATTGTTAAGGCTGTAATCGTGGAACTTGGACATGGCTTTCAAGTAGTCCTGGTATCGCTCACTATTGAAAAGGTCTTTTACGCCAGCTTCAAGCTGCGCCGTGATCTCTTTGACCTTTCCCGCCGTGTCGGTGGCAGTCAGCTCAATGGGACGAATGGGGATCGGCTGCTGCGGCTCGGTGACGGCTGCGGCCTGCTGGGGAACAGCGGCAGCGTCCATAAAAACCGTGTCCGGCTGGTCGGGGGTAATGCGGTGTTCTTTCGGAATATCGTGGTCTGTGTACCATACGGCAAAGTCGTTTTTGTTGTTGTAGATATAGCCGTAGTCGGTGAAAGTGCCGCCGTCCTCCCGTACCGCGTCGCGCCCAAAGGCTTTGTAATCAAAATACTTTTTCGCGGCTTCCGGCAATTCCAGCTCGTCCAGTTCGTCAACCACATAATGCCCGTAGTCCTCGGAATTGTGGACGGTAGGATAAAGCCAGTAGCAGTCAAGATTGTGGGTAAGGTTGATCGCGTCGGCAATGCTTGCCGCGTGGTCGCCGTGGATCATGGCTGCGGCAAATTTCTCCCGTTCCTCTTGGCTGCGCTGGGCAAGCAGCGCGGCAAGGTAGTTCAGCTCGTCCAGACTTTCGCCGGGACGGAAACGGTCAGTCAAGCCGTCAATGGGCGATTCGTAGGCGGCAACCTCGTATTCAGACGAGTCAATGCCGTCAACGCCGATCCGGGCAAAGACTTCTTTCATTTTCTCCGTGTCAGTCGGTAGCTGTACCCATTCTGCGACGGGGTTTTGCTCGGTATGGCGGGCTTTGTTTATGAGATACACTTCAAAAATGTGTTCGTCCATGTATGCGCTCCTTTCTAAATTGGTATAAGGGTTTGGGACTATCCCAACAAGCAAAAAATCCCCGCCGAACTCCAAAGAGGACGGCGGGGATATGCGGGATGTGTGAAGCCCCACTTTTTCAAAGTGTGGCTACACTCCCTATGCTTGCTCCGTAACTCCCCGTACTCCGGCAGAGCCGGAAACTTCTGTGTCACGCTTTCAAAACGGTTTTTCGGGGTATCAAGGGAAATATCCCTCGGCAGTAGGAAACACGGCTGCAAGGTGGCTTAAATCAAGGCATTTTCAGCCCCTAAACCGTGATTTGCAGCCGTACTTTTACCGTTTCCCGCTGGCGGCGTTTTCGCTCGGCAGCTTTACGCCGTGCCGCTATGGGTGCGCAGGCGTCGCAATACTTGGCACGGTTGCTGCGGGCGTGGTAGGGCTTGCCGCACATTTCGCATTTCTTCCGGGTATCATGCTCACGCATAATATCCGCGCACAGCTCCCGGTCTGCGGGCAGTACCGCTTCCCGGAAGTATCTGCACAGCAACGAATAACTGATTGCCTGCACACATACGCAAGGGTCGCCGTCATCCAGCACAAGGCAGCACCCGCCGTCGTTGTTGGCGCAAAGTCGGCGGGTCAGCTTTTTCACCTTGCGATACTGTGCTTCGTTCAGCCGGATCATTTGGTCTGTTCGATACGGTAATTCACATACTTGTCGCCTGTATCGCAGAGAAGCACCGTACCGTCGTAGGTTTTGCCCGTGCGCTCGGAGTACAGCCCCTTGACCTTTGCCTTGCCGTCCTTTAACAGCGCAGCGGCGATTTTCTTTGAAAAAGTGGTTTTCCTGCTTTCAAAAAACTTGTCGTTCTTCCACATCACAAAGCGGCAGGATCGGTCAGAGCAGTAATAATTTTTCTTTCCCTCATAGACAGGGCTTTTGCAGCGGGGGCAGATGCCGATAGCTTCCTTTTCCGGCGCAAACAGCTTTTTGCCGTCCTCGGTGATATGGGAGTAGGCTTTTACCAGCTCCCGCGTCAGATCGGCAATGCCGTCCATAAACTCGTCCGGGTCTGCGCTGCCCTTGGCAATCTCGGTCAGCCTGCTTTCCCATTCAGCCGTAAGCTGCGGGGATTTCAGCATATCCGGCAGGATCACAGCAAGGTTCACGCCGTCCTTGGTCGGCACAAGGCTTTTGCCCTTGCGCTCCACAAATCCGGCAGACAACAGCTTTTCGATCATGGCGGCGCGGGTCGCGGGCGTACCCAGCCCCTTGCGCTCGGCTTCGTCGGGCATATCCTCTTTGCCCGCGCTTTCCATAGCGGACAGCAGCGTATCTTCGGTGTAGGGCTTCGGGGGTGTGGTGTAATGCTCGGAAACGGATGCAGCAGGGCTGTCAAAGGTCTGTCCCTCGGTCAGCTCCGGCAGCGTCGCTTCGTCCTCGGCTTCCTCGTCGGGCTTTCCTTTCAGCGTCAGACGGAAACGGGCGTCAATGCCTTTCCAGCCAGCCGCAAGGACGGTCTTGCCCTTTGCGGTGAACTGTTCGCCGCCGCAGTCAAATACAGCGGTGACAGCTTCATACACATGGGGCGGCGCAACAGCGCAGAACAACTTGCAGCAGATAAGGGACAGCAGTTTCTTTTCACTTTCCGCAAGCCCGGTAAATCCAGACTTTGCAAACTCCGCTGTTGGCAGGATCGCATGGTGGTCTGTCACCTTGGCATTGTTGATAACGTGCCCGATCTCCGGGGAGAACTCCACGCCCTGCATAAAGGGCAGCATGGGCAGAAGTGCCGAAACAAGGTCAGTCGCCGTCTGCTCCATGTCGGAAGTGATATAATTGCTGTCCGTTCTTGGATAGGTCAAAAGACGCTTTTCGTACAGGGCTTGGGCATAGTCAAGGGTCTGCTTGGCAGTAAAGCCATAGGTGCGGTTGGCTTCCCGCTGCAAAGAAGTAAGGTCATAGAGCTTCGGGGGCTGGGCAGTCTTTTTCTCCTTTGTCAGAGAAACGCAAACGGCCTGCGATTTCTCGCAAGCCGCTTTCAGCGCATGGGCGGCGGCAGCGTCGGTGATCCGCTTGCTCTGGGCGTCCGCGCCGCCGCAGCCGATATGCACGATATGGTATTTCTCTTTCTTGAAAGTGAAGATTTTGCCCTCACGCTCCACCAGCAGATTCAGCGTCGGGGAGAGGACGCGCCCCACATTCAGCGTCTTATGGTACAGCACGGAGAAAAGGCGGGTGGCATTGATGCCCACAAGCCAGTCTGCCCGCGCACGGCAGAGTGCCGATTGATACAGCGGGTCATACTCGCGCCCGTCCTTGAGCGTGTCCATGCCCTCACGGATCGCGCTGTCCTCCATAGAGGAAATCCAAAGACGCTTGAACGGTTTGCTGCAAGCCGCCTGTTCATAGACAAAGCGGAAGATCAGCTCACCCTCGCGCCCAGCGTCACAGGCATTTACTACTTCGGAAACATCGGCGCGGTGCATAAGCTCTTTGAGAACGGCAAACTGCTTTTCCTTGCCGGGGGTCAGCGTGTACTTCCAGTCCTGCGGCAGAATCGGAAGATCCTCATAACGCCATTTTTTATAACGCTCGTCGTAGCCGCCCGCGTCGCTCATGCTCACCAGATGTCCCACACACCACGATACCAAAATATCGTTTCCGGCAATGTGTCCGTCCTTTTGTTCCTTTGCGCCCAGAGCTGCGGCAATGGTCTTTGCCACAGAGGGCTTTTCACAGATAATCAGTTTCATTCCTCGGTGTCCTCCTTATCGTCGGGATCGTCCAGCTCGTAGCCGTCATCCCCATAGCTTTCTTCTTCGTCCTCGTCCTCGTCAAAATCGAACTCGTCAAGCTCGGTGCTGCCCTTGGTGGATTCTTTCGGCTTGCGGAACTTGAAATACCACACAGCAGCCCCGCCGCCCAGCGCAAGGATCAGCACAATGGCAAGGATGCCGCCCATATTGCTTTTCTCCGGTTCTTCGGGCTGTTCGGGTTCCTCTGGCTGTTCCGACTCTGCTTCCTTACCCGCACAGTTTGTCATATCCTTGCTGCAAAGCTGGCAGTTTGTATTGACTGCGCCAGCCACGCATTTATCGGTGCAGGAGCAGACAATCGGGCTGTTTCCGTTTTCGTCCTCCAAAAGTGCCAGCAGATCGGCTTCGTCCACAGGATTTAGGAAGTATGTCTGATAGCGTTCTTCTTCCTCGTCAAGCTGCTTGTCGTAGTCAATGACGATATAGAAAGTGTTGCCGTTTCGGGTTTCAATGGTGATGTACTGTTTGTTGGTATGCTTGTCATAAAGCAGATCGCGGGTCGCCGCTATGCCATCCTCGGTGAACGGTGTTCCGGGCGTGATCGTCACAGGCTCGGTTTCGTCCTCCGGGGGCGTGGTTTCCTCCGGCTCGGTGTTCTCTGCCGGGGGCAGCTCGGAATCGTGGTAATCCCCGCCGCCTGCGTATGCCACAGTCGAAAAGGTTGTCACAGACAGCACAAGGGCGAGTACCACAGCCAGCAGTCGCAAGGGTCGCTTATTCTTCATCGTCGTTTACCTCCTGTCCGTCATAGTCGGCTTCTGCCTGCTCATGGTAGGCAGTTTCCACGGGCGGCGCGTCGTTGCCGCCGCCGCGCAGGAAGTTCATCAGCTCGTCGCGGGTCATGCACATGGAACGGACAAGGTTGACGATTTCAAAGTTTTCCTGCTCGGTGCGCTGGGCTTCCAGTTCTTTGAGCTTGTTTTGGAACTCGGTAATCTTGCCGCGGGTCTTTTCGATCTCGCGGTCAATGCGGTCAATTTTGCTCATTGCCATAGGTTAAAATCTCCTTTCGTTTTTGGGATCAGTTATAGGGCGGTCTGGCATAGGCGTAAAAATGCGCCTGCCAATAGGAACTGTTAAGGTTGGAATAGGAAATGGGATCTCCGCAATGGATCATCATGGAATTTCCCACATAGATACCCACATGGGAAACGCCAGGGGTGTCGTATGTTCCCGTGAAAAACACAAGGTCCCCGGGTCGGACATTGGCACTTGATACAGGGGTGGAAATATTGTATAGCCCCTGCGCTCCCAATCGCCCGGTATTGCATACGCCGCTGTTTGTCAGCACATAGCTTACAAAGCCGCTGCAATCAAAGGAAGTGCTGGGAGAGCTGCCGCCCCAAACATAAGGGAAGCCCAGATATTTTTCCGCTTCCTCGATTATGGCGGCAAAGGTTTCATCCTGTAATGCCGACGCGGGAATATCGTAGTCGGTATAGCTGCTGTTGATGTACTTGTCCACATATTCAGAGTTGCCGAACAAATCCGGGCGGTTGCCCAGCGTGGACATATACAGCGCATACTTGCTCAAATCTTCCTCGCCCATGATATACACGGGGACATGGGACAGGTTGAAGTTTTCAAGGGACACATTGCAGATGTAGTAGGTGTAGGCTACCTGTACCTCGTATTCGTAGGTTTCTTCGTAGCTTTCGCCCGTTTCCGGGTCGGTGACGGTATAGCTGCCCGTGCGGGTTTCCGTCCTGTACCGGGTTTCCGTTTCTATGGTTTCGGTCAGGATATACTGCTTGTCAAAGAGCATTTGCAGCGTCCCCTGTACCTCGCCAGCCGTCCATGCTCCCTCATGGAGCGCAGAGAGAATCGAAATCAGCACATAGGGGTCATGCTCGATCTCGTCAAGGTCAAAACGGTACTCGTCATAGCCGGGATGGTAGCTTTCGTAGTTGTCCAGCTCGTCTTGCAGCGCGGCTTCCATGTCGCAATAGGCGGCTTCTGCGGCAAGGATGTCCGCGTCCTCCGATTGGTAGGTGGAAGCAGCCACGCCGCCGCCCGCGCCGGAAAACAGGATGGAACAGGATTGCAGCCCGCCGATCAGCAGCACAATGAGCAGGAAACAGGCAAGGACGATCAGACAGCCTTTCCAATGCCGCGCCACAAATGCCGCCGCTTTCTTGGCTTCCTCGGCAACACGCTTCGCCGCCTTTGCGCTGGCTTCTGCGGTTTTCTTGGTGGTCTGCGCCGTGGTCTTTGCCGTGCCGCCCGCACTTCTTGCCGCCCGCGCCGCTTTCGCATATTCCTGTTTCAGCTTTTGCTTCTGGAAAAAGCGGGACATGGGGTTGCTTCCGGCAAGCTGGGGATTGTCATGTAGTGCCTTGTGGTAGAGATAATCCGTGTTTGCCTTTGCCGCCGCCCGTTCTGCCTTTTCCACGGCAACATAGGGTTTCATTTTGTGGTGACGGTACGCGCTGCGCACACCGCGCCCGATCCCGCGTTCCGCAAGTTCCTCTGCCTTGTGTCCGCTTTCCACGCCCACATTTTCCTGTTCAACCTCATGGATTTTGCCGTGCGCCATAGCTGCCGCTTCGCTCACGGGTCGGTTAAGCGGATTGTGTTTCAGTCTGGACGGGGCTTTATCCACCTTGTCAAAGCGCAGACGGGTATGCCCCTTGCCGGATGCTTCGTCAAAGACGCGCTCCTTGGTGATAACGGTCTTTTTCGGCACGGCTGCCCGTGCCGCATCCAGCTTGTCGGCTTTCTTGTCCGAATTGCGGATATATTTTTGCAGCTCCGGGGTGCTGCGTTCCTCGTCGGAAAATTGCAGGCGGGATGACGGACGCTGCCTTGCGGCTTCGCCCTGCCGGATGGTGCTGTTTCCTTGCCGCGTTGCCTTGCGCTCGGCATGGGCGTCATGCTCGGCGGCTACACGGTCATACACCTTGCCAGCCATGCCGCCGGAATGGACGGGGGCGGCTTCCTGCGCTATGGGAGATACAGGGGAATTGCTGCCGGTCTGGAATGGGGCGGGATCATGCTGCGCGGTCTGCTGCGGCTGTATATCCTGCCGGGGTTGCCGCTGTTGCTTCTGCGCCGCATCCTCACTTTCTGTTTCTTCCCGGCGCAAAAGCTCCGGCTGTTCCGTTGGCGATAGGTTTTGCTCTGCGTCGCGCCCGGAAACGCTCTGGCTTTCGCCCGTGGTCTGGTTGTCCTGCACCAGCCCGTCGCGGGTCATGCGCTGCGTCACCTTGTCGCGGGGTTTCAGTTCTTTCAAGGGGTATCACCTCCAATCCGTTCCCCACGCCGGGGAACAAAGTCAGATTTCGGTTTCTTCCACGGTATCGGGCAGGGGCGTCAGATACTTTTTTGTAAGTGCTTTTTGCAGGGTTTCGGTGGCAAAGCTCTCACAGTCCTTGGGGATTCCCCAGCCGCGCATTTTCCTGTACGCCCGTTTTTCGTAGCGTTCAGCCTGTTTTTGCAGCCGAATAAAATCCTTTTGGCTCTTGGCTGCTGACAGCTTCCTTGCCAGACTGACATTCTCCACAAAGAGAAGATACAAGTCCAAAATCAGCAGACGGTAGTGCCAGCCCTCGATCATATACCGTTCCTCTTTTTTCATGGTGTTTTTCTCCTTTCACCGTCTTTCGTTGGTGTCGTTTCCGATCCGTTCCCGTGCAAGGGAACAAAATGTAGTGTTCAGCTCAATGCCGATGTAGTGCCTGCTGTGCTGTTTGGCGGCAAGCCCCGTCGTGCCGCTGCCCATGAACGGGTCAAGGACAACGCCGCCTGCAGGACAGCCCGCCAGTATACAGGTTTCAGCCAGCTTTGGGGGATAGGCGGCAAAATGCCCGCCCTTGTATGGCACGGTGTTGATAAACCACACATCGCGCTTGCTTCGGACGGGTGAGATCATTTCGTCGGTGATGCTGCCTTTTGCCCTTGGCTTGTTGATGTTCTGCGTCTGGGGCTGTCCGGGGACAGGGACGGAGTATTTGCCAAAACCGCGCCCCGCTTTCTTTCGCAGGGCGGTTGTGGGTGCTATCGGCTCGGCTATGGCAAGGCTGTCAAAATGGTACTTCTTGCTTTTGGTAAACAGAAAAATATGCTCATGGCTGCGGGTACAGCGGTCTTTGGTGCTTTCCGGCATCGGGTTTCCCTTTGCCCAGATAATGTCATTGCGCAGATACCAGCCCTCGCCGCGCAGCGAAAATGCCAGCATCCACGGTATGCCGATCAAGTCCTTTGGTTTGCAGTTCTTTACCGTGCGGGAGAGCGAAACGCCCTGCCCATTGCGCCCCTGCGGGTACTTGGGGTCGCGGGTGCTGCCCTTGCTGTTCGTGCCGCAATAGCTGTCCGCAATATTTACCCAGAGTGTCCCATCCGGGCGCAGCACACGCCATACCTCGCGGAAAACTGCCGTCAGACGCGCTATGTATTCCTCCGGGGAATCCTCCCGCCCGATCTGCGCGTCCATGCCGTAGTCCCGCAAGCCGTAATACGGTGGAGAGGTCACGCAGCAATGTACGCTTTCGTCGGGCAGGGTTTTCAGAACGGTCAAGCAGTCACCGCAAAGGATGGTGTCAATGGGCAGCGTCATACGCCGTTTACCTCGCTGGGTTTTGTGGACATGATACGGTAAAGCTCCGTGTCCCTTGGAAAGTGATCGACAAAGGGCAGGATGATGTTCTCAAAGAACAGCAGTCCTTCGCCCGGTGCGGAGTTGGTGACATACTTTAGCTGCTCCTGCGAAATGTTAAGTCGCTCCGCAAGGATTTTCCTGTCACCCGCCGCTTGGTTGAGCATACAAATAAAGTCAGAATTTTCAAGGATGTTTTCGATCTCCGGGGAAGATAGCAGATCCTTGACATTCTGGGTTGCGCCCGTCGGTACGCCGCCCCATTTTCTGAAACGCTTCCAGATTTCCGCGCTGTACGCTGCGGTCTGCGGCTCTTTTAGCAGCAAGTGGAACTCGTCTGCATAGTACCATGTGGAAACGCCTGCGTTTCTGTTCACCGTGACGCGATTCCACACTTGGTCCTGGATAATCAGCATGGCGGGCTTTTTGAGGTTTTTGCCCAGCTCCTTAATGTCGTAGCACACAAAACGGTTGTCGATGTCCACCGTCGTTCTGTGATTAAAGAAATTTAGAGAGCCGGACACATACAGGTCAAGTGCCTGTGCCACGCGGTCAGCTTCCGGCAAGTGCTGCGCCACAAGCGCATCGTGCAAGTCGGACAGGATCGGCATATTCTCCGGGCACGGGTCTGCAAAGTAGTTCTGATAGATACGCTGCACGGCGCGGTCAATGACTGTCCTTTCAATGGCTTCCAGCCCGGTTTTGCCGCCCATGATAAGCTCACACAGCGACAGCACAAAGTCGGATTTGAGTGCCAGCGGGTTTTCGTCCTCCGAATAGTTCAGATTGATGTCCAGAGGATTTACATAGTCCGTGCTGGTGGGTGACAGCCGGATAATCTGCCCATGCAGACGCTTCACCAAAGGCCAGTATTCGCCCTCCGGGTCGCACACGATCACATGGTCGCTCGTTTTCAGCAGCACATTCACCATTTCGCGCTTACACGAAAAGGATTTGCCGCCGCCCGGTGTACCGAATACCAGCCCGTTAGGGGATCGGGCATTTTTGCGGTCAAGCATAATCATGTTGTTGCTCTTGGCGTTCAGCCCGTAATACAGGGCGTCGCCGCCCTCAAACAATTCCTGCGTCACGAACGGGACGAATATTGCCACGCTGGAAGTAGTCAACGCCCGCTGGATTTCGATTTGATTCAGTCCCAGCGGCAGACAGCTCATAACGCCCTTTTCCTGCTGGAAGTCAAGGCGGGTCAGTATGCAGTTGTATTTCTGCGCCACGCCAGCGGCACGGAAAATATCGTTGTTCAGCTTCCGTGTGGTGCTTCCGTAGTTAAGGACAAGGAATGTGGCAAGGAAAAGACGCTCGTTTCGGTTTTGCAGCTCATTCAGCAGCTTCTTTGCTTCGCCGCCATAGGTGGCAAGGTCAGAGGGCAGAATATCCATGTCGTAGCCGTCGCGGACAGCCCTTTTCTGCTCTTGGATTTTCATTGCGTCAAGGTCGGTGATCTTGCGCTTTACCATCTTCACCGCTTCGGTCTGCTCCAACGCCTGCACATGGAAGCTCACCACAATGCCGGAATCGGTGTCAAGGAAGTCTGTAAGCATCCTGTCGCTGATTTCCGGCGCGAGGATTTGCAGGAACGATACGGCGCAGAGCTTGTCGCCCATCTGGAAATTGCGGCTTTTCCGAAATGCGAAAGAGGACGGGGCGATAAAGTCCTTGGTGGACAGCCCGCTTGGTGCAAGCCAGTTCCAGTCAAAGAGGAAGCGATCCCCGTCCGGGTGCATGATGCCATGCAGCACTTCCAGCCGTTCCTTGCCGTCCAGCACACGCGCCTTTGCGCCCATCACCTTGAAATAGTTGAGTATGTCGGTTTCAATGCGGATCAGACGCGCCCGCGCTGTTTTGTAGTTGTCTGCTTCCACCGTAAAGGTCAGATACTTGGTTTTTACATTGCCATTGTTGCCCCGTTCAAGCTGCCGTTTCAGAACTCCCGAATTTTCCACGCGGATAGAATCCAAATCGTCGCCGCAGGGCGGGATCTCAAAGCTCCGTGCAATCTGCTCTTGGTCGGTCTTTCGGTTGACAAAGTTAAGCTGCACATGGATGGAAGCGTCGAGATAGTTATACAGGTCGCACAGATATTCAAAGATTGCCGTCTGCGTATCGGGCTGGGCAAGCTGGTAGTTCACATCGAAAAACTCAATGCTTTTGGAATAGCTCTTGCCGCCCAGATAGCAGATGCCGTCTTGGTGCATGGTGTGATAGGGTATGCTGTCCTGCGCAGTATGGGGCTTGCCGTCGCCCTTGTACTTGCGGATTATCTCGTTAATCTGCTTTTTTTCTGCGCGGGTCAGCTTTCTTTTTGCCGCTGCGGGCTGTTCCGCTGCGGGCTTTACTGCCTTGGACAATCGCCTTTACCTCCATTTCCATTTGATGCTGCCGCACAAGGGCGGCGTATGCGTTGTTGGTCTGATAGGGTCGCTCCTTTGGGCGTATAAAGCAGCTTTCTATGATGTGCCGCCCGATCACTTCAAGGGGCTGCCCGTTTTTCTCATACACGCCGAACATAAATCCGGGCAGCATGACAAAGATCATTACCATTGCCGCAACGGTAGTCCCCGTGCTGCCTTTGAGTAAAAAGAAAAGCGGCAAACCGATTGCCGCCGAGATACCAAAACACAAAAGCTGTCTTTTGGTTAGGTTGAAAAGTACCTTGGTCTTAACTTTCGTCAAGTCCTTAGGTACACTCACATAAGCCATCCGTACTCCTTTCCGCAAGCGACAGATCGCTTGCAACTTCGTTGCCCCACACATCCCATCCCGGCGTTTTCTGCCGTGCGAACAGCTCCACGCGGGGCAGCTCTCCCATAAGGGCAAGGACTTTCTGCCTTGCTTCGTCGGGCTTTTTGCTGTGCTGCTCTATGGGAGAGATAATGAATTGGTGTACGCCTGCTGACTTCCGTTTGGGCTTGCCCTTGGTCGCCAGCAGGCAGATTTCGGCGTTTCCCCGTGTCCAGTAGCCCATCCCGTAAAACCATGATGGGCTTTTCCGATTCCGTTTCAGCCATACAAAAGCAACGGTCTTGTAGTGGAAACCCCACGCCTTGATAAGCTGCAAGGCTTCGGGAAGCTGGGGAAAGGTTGCCCACAAAAACAGTACACAGTCCTTTGCTGCCAGCTCTGCCACGGGCAGGGCGCACAGCTCGTCTATGCTCATGGTGGGGTAATGGTTTTCTGCCGCGCCTTGAACTTTTGTCCGTTCATATCGCCACGGCGGGTCTGCGTAAATGATTTGGTAAGTAGCGGCTTTGTACCTCCTGTGTTTTAATGTGCGCCAAATACGGCTTTTGCCATGCTGCCCGTCTTGAACAGGCAGAAGCAAAGCAGCACGGTATAGCCCATTGCCGTCCACACCGCGCCGGATATGTCGCCAGTTGTGGAAATCGTCTGGATCAGCACCGAATAGATGCCGACGCACACCATAATGAGGAACGCTTGGAAGCCGAGAGCCAGCAGGGATTTTAGGTAATTCTGTCCCATGCTGCGCCACTCGCCGTTTGTCATTGTTGCAAGAGGGATAGGACCGAGGGAAGTTACAAGATATATTTCAATCATGCGCCCGTAGATCACCAGCATAATGCAGATAGACAGGATATTCATAGTCAAGCCCACGAACAGGGATTGAAACCACAGACCGATCAGCCCGCCTATGCTCATAGCTTCCAGCCGTGTTTCAAGGTCGGTCACTACGGATGAAATGTCTATGCTGGTATCGCTGATAATCACGCCCGCGCTCTGATTTACCACTTGCTGGGTCGCGTCAAACACGCCCATGACAATGTTCCATGTATTCGTAACGAGAAGAACAGCCGCAAAGGTTTTGAACACCCATTTGAAAAACATAAAGGTGTCAATGTCGTGCATATTGTTCTTTTCCGTCACCATCTGTATCAGTTCATAGCACATTACAAGCGCAAGGATCGCGCCCGCAATGGGGATAATGACTGATTCCGAAAGGTTGCGTATCATGTTGAAGATCCCGGCGTTCCAGCCCTGCGGCGTCGCGCCGACTTCTCCGGCAATCTCGCCCACCTTTTGATTGACGGTATCAAACAGCCCGGTAAGGTTGCCTATGATGCCGTCCGTTAATATGCCCCTAAACCATTCTTCGAGCCAATCAAGTATCAAGTGGCGGCACCTCCTTTCTGCCCCCGTATGCTGTGAAGCATACGGGGGCTGCGCCTATGCCCTATGTCAGAGGGCTATGCGCAAAGGTTTATGTGGGCTGATTAACCGAACAAGCCGGAGAGCAGGGGAACGAGCATCATGCCGATCAGCGCAACGCCGCCGCCAGCCATAAGCTGCTTCATGCCCTGGCTCTTGGCACCGGGATTGTCAGAGCCGTAGCCCTCCATCAGATTGATAACACCCCAGATTGCAAGGCCTGCGCCCAGCGCGATAACCAAAGTCTGCAAAACACCAACTGCGCTATTGAAAAATGCCATAAATTTTCCTCACTTTCTGCCGCTTTGCGGCTACATAAAATTGATTTGTGTTGAGTATGAAAATAGCCGCCGTTATGCTTCGGCGGCTTCGTGGCTATCCGTTTCCGGCAGCTCAATGTCGTATAGGTCAAACACTTCCTCCGGCGCGATCACGGCGGGGGTATGTTTCTTCTTTCGCTGCGCCCGGATGTATCTCTCAACATCAAAGGCATTTTTCTTGTCGGCGTCGGATAGGTACTTGTAGTTCGGGTGCTGGGTAATGTCGTACTTCTTGGAGAAGAACGGGCGTACACCGCGCACCTGTAAAATACACATTCCTCCGTCCATCGTTGCAATTTCGTCCTGTGTCATCAGCTCCTTTCCTAATTTTTGATAATTTAAGCCGTGGGAGATTTCCTTGCCCCTGTTCTCGCTGGTGTTGAAACTGTCAATCGTTTCCTTGCCCAGAATTTCCGAGATTTCTTTGAGCGTGGTTTTCTCCTTACCGCCTAAAAACAACATGGTATCGCAGTTGCCCACAATGGTATCGGCGTTGTCCTTGTAAATCGCCTTTAGCTGGCTCTGCGACTGCAAAATAATAGAAGCCGATATTTCACGGCTTCGGATGGTGGCAATCAGCTTGTCAAACTGCGGGATCTGCCCGATATTGGCGAACTCGTCCAGAATACAGCGTACATGGACGGGCAATCTGCCGCCGTACACATCATCTGCCTTGTCGCATAACAGGTTGAATAGCTGGGATTGGAGAATGGCTATGACAAAATTAAAGGTGCTGTCCGTATCACTCATTATGAGGAACAAGGCGGTCTTTCTGTCGCCCAGCGTGTCCAGCTCCATTTCGTCATACTCCATAAGGTCGCGCAGTTCTTTGATGTCAAAGGGCGCAAGACGCGCACCACAGCTAATCAAAATTGACTTGGCTGTTTTGCCAGCAGCCAACTTGTATTTCTTATACTGTTTGAGCGCAAAATGCTCCGGGTCTTTTTCTTCCAGCCTGTCAAACATAAGGTCAACAGGGTTTTTATAGTCCTCGTCATCCTCCCGCGTGTCAGATGCGTTTATCATGTCAAGCAGGGTAATTATGTTCTTTTCTTCCTCCGGGGCTTCGTAGTAGATGTACCCAATCAGCGCGGTATAGTACAGCCGTTCCGCTTTCACCCAGAAATCTTCTCCGCTTTGTGCGCCCTCGCCCTTGGTATTGACGATGATCGTATTTACCAGCTTCAAAATGTCTTTCTCGCTGCGCAGATACGAAAAGGGGTTGTAGTGCATACTCTTGGAAAAGTTAATGGTGTTCAGCACCTTAATCTTGTACTTGGCTCTTTGCAAAAGCTGTCCGCACTCAATGAGGATGCTGCCTTTCGGATCGGTTATCACATACGAGCTGTGAAGCTGCATGAGGTTGGGTTTGGCAAAGAAGCGGGTTTTTCCGCTTCCGCTACCGCCGATCACAAGGATATTTTTATTCCTTGCGTTCTTCGGCTCTTTGGGGCGATTGGACATCATCAGCCGTTCCGTCTGCGTCAGAAGCACATTGTTTTCAAATACAGGGTCGATAAAAGGCTTGATGTCTGCGGGCGTTCCCCAACGCGCCGTGCCGTACTCCATGCCCTTGCGGTACTTCTTGGCGTTCTTCTGCTTGGAATAGATCACAAGCCGGATAATGACAGCTCCGGCAACGCCGATCAGCAAGTCCATAGGGTTGAAGCTGGGTGCGGCATTTTCAAAGGCTGCGGAAAAGCCCTGCCCGATATTCATTAGCTTTGCGGAAAGGTCTGCACCCTGCGCCAGCCGGAACGCCTGCGCCACCTTATCGAACAGATAAACGAACATCAGATACGGGAGATGCAGAATGATTTGCTTTTTGATTTCCGGCTTCATAGCTCAATCCCCCTGTCTTTGTTCTTCACCTTGTCGCGCTTGGCTGTCTGCTTGGCGGCTTCGGCTTTCTTCTCGGTCAAGTCCCTGCGGATAGAGGGCTTGCGCTCCTTGTCGAGCTTCTTTGCGGAGAACTCTCGAAACGCTGCGGTCAGCACATCGGCATCCCGCCCTTTGAAAAAGACAAGATAGCGGTCATCTGCCTTTTTCAAGGCAAAGTCAATGCCGTACTTCTTGGCAGTCTGGGAGAACGCCTTAATGTTCGCGTCGGTGATTTCGATATTGGAAACGCCCGTGCCGTGCCGCATAAGCTGCTTTAGCGTCTGCTTGCCGTGCTTGGGTGTATCTCTCTGTTTGCGGTACATTTTCAAGAACTGCCGCATGGCAGCTTGCAGGGCTGTACCGCTGATCTTGGCTGTCTTGATTGACAAAGCCATTGTTTCTTGTGTGACTTGTTCCTGCAAAATATCCCTCCTTTCGCAGATTTACAGGATTGCCGTTAAGGTGGATGCACCCGCTGATACAGGGGAATCTTCACGGGCTTTCCCACAGTCGCGGCGGCTATATCCGCACCCGCAGCCCGTTAAGGTCTGCTGCACGGACACCCACAAGATACCAGCTTTCGCCCAGCTCAATGCGGGTCGGCTTCCATTTGCCGCCCACCATCACATCGAAACACTCACCGCAATGCAGCCCGCCGTAGTAGTCGTTGAGGTCAAAACGGATGTCGTAGCGGTCAGTATGTTCATCAAAAACCAATGCGCCCTGTTTCATGGCGTGTCCTCCTTTCAGATTTTGCCGCTTGCCATATCGTGGGCGACAAGGGCAGAATAGTAACCGTTGATCGTGCTGGGCGCGTTGAACAGCACCGCACGGAGATATTGCCGGATGTTGCGGATTTTGGTGGTGTTCTCTTTCATGCAGTCAAAGACAAACTGGATATGCGAGCTGTCCAGCTTCATAAACTTGCTTTTCACCAGCTCTGCCGGGTAGTCATCCCCGGCAATGCGGATTTTCCTGCGGGAGCTGCATACCGTTTCAAGCATGATGTCCACGATCTCGTCCAGCATTTCCTTGTCCACCATGTCGTACTGACAAAGATGCTCATACTCAATGTTGTCAAGGATGATTTCACGGTAAATCTTAAATGCTTCATTCTCTTGGTCTGCCGCTTCCTTTCGCTTCCGATCCGGCGGCGCAGCCGCTTGTCCCTCGTCCTCCGTCAAGGGAAAGGGGTAAGGGGAAAGGATAGGAATGGAATCGGTACTTGATACATCAGTAATTGATTTATCTTTTTTTGATAAGTCAGTTCTTGATATATCTTTATTTAATTGCGTTGGATTTTCCTGCGTAGGTTTTTCCAATGTAGGGTTTTCCTGCGTTGGATTATCCAATGTTGGA